>Ga0272441_10004919_pt1 | contig 23707 bp, 33 predicted proteins | sample SSMProp6N_FD_193582 | JGI IMG/M metagenome (GOLD analysis project Ga0272441, IMG submission 193582) | Marine sediment archaeal communities from Little Sippewissett salt marsh, Falmouth, MA, United States - SSM-Prop-6N | ecosystem: Environmental > Aquatic > Marine > Wetlands > Sediment ...
CGGAGACGATGAAGCCGCCGCAACTCTCGGCGGCGGGCGAGCTTCAGGACAGCGACACGCGCCGGATTGTGCTGGATAACGGCCTGCGCGTCCTGATACGTCCCGACCCGTCGGTCGACCTGGTGGCGGTGCAGATCTACGTCAACGGCGGCCTGCTCTACGAGTCGCGGGCCGACAACGGCATCAGCAACCTGCTGGCGTCGGCGGCGCGATACGGCACGGCGACGCGGAGCTTCGAGCAGATCGCCGAGTTGACCGAGTCGCGGGGGATTGAGATCGGCTCCGGGTCCGGGCGGAATACGTTCTACTTCACTTCGCAGTGTCTGGTCGACGATCTGGATGAGGCCCTGTCGCTGGTGGCGGATCTGGTGGCTCGTCCGACTTTTCCCGAACGATACGTGGAGATGCTCAAGAGGCAGGTGGTGGCTGCCATCGCGAGGATTGAGGACGAATGGAGCTCGCACCTGATCGATTGCTTCCACCAGGTGTTCTTCAGCGGCCCGTACGCGATGCGGCCGCTCGGCTCGGTTGGGGCGGTCGAGTCGCTGACGCCCGAGGCGCTGAAGGCGTTCCATGACCGTCGAACGCGAGGCGATCAGGCGGTTCTGGCGGTGTTCGGCAAACTCGATCCGGATCGGGTGGCCGCGCTGGTCCGGCAGCGGTTCGGCGATCTGCCGGGCGGGTCGGTGGGTCGGCCCGCGGCGCAGGAGCCGGGGCCCGCCGACGCACCGGTTCTTTTCGTTACCGGCTCGAAGCATACCGAGACGGCCGGTGTGATGGTGGGTTACCGCGGGATGCGGCTGACGGACGTGGACGATTACTATCCCATGCTGGTGCTGGAGACCATCGTGGGGGGCTACCGATATCCCGGGGGCTGGCTGCACAGCGCCCTGCGCGGTACCGACCCCCATACCGGCCAGGTGCGTAATCTGGTGTATGCAGTGCATTTCGTGAACCGCGCGTGGGTCGAGCCTGGGTATGTGGCTGCGATTGCGGGCTGTCAGCCGGCGAAGGTAGGCGAGGTACTCGGAATCATCCTGGAGAAGATGGATCGGGCCCGTCAGGGGCAGTTCACGGTGGAGGAGTTCGAACTGGCCAAGGACCTGGTGACAGCGGCCGACGCGCTCGATAAGCAGACCAACGCCGACCTGGCCGCCCAGGCGTGCCTGGATGAGTTGTACGGGCTTGGATACGATTTCCGTCGCGGCCACATCGAGCGGATCCAGGCCGTCACACTCGAACAGGTCAAGCGCGTGGCGGCGAAATACCTGACCGATCCGATCATTTGCGTCACGACGGCCGATCCCGAGATAGGGGATTTGCCCTTCGAGACGCGGCGGTGGACCCCACCCGATCAAGGGAAGTCAGATCGCCAGGAGTGACCGGCCATGGGCGAGCAACCCCGTTACCTGGATCTTCCGCTGAAGCAGTTCCTCGACGATACGGCCGCCGCGCAGCCCACGCCGGGCGGCGGGAGTGTGGCGGCGTTGACGGCCGCCCTGGCGTCGTCGGCGGGGCGGATGGCGGCCAACTACACGTTGGGCAGGAAGCGGTTCGCCGACGTACAGCAGGAGGTGTCGGCCCTTCAGCATCGCCTGGCGACGGCAGGGCAGATGCTCGAGCAACTTGTAGCCGAGGACATGATTGCCTACCGGCAGTTGCAGGCCGTCTGGCGCCGCGACGGCACGCCGCCTGCCAGCCAGGTCGATCGCTCGGCCGCGCTGGTCGGGGCGATTGCCGTGCCTTTCGAGGTGGTGGCGGTGGCGGGGGCTATGTTGGCCGACCTGGATCGCCTGAAGGACGTCGCCAACCCCGATTTGCTGTCGGATGTGGGGGTGGGCGCCGAGTTGGCCGCAGCCGCCGCCCGGTCGGCGGCGCTGAACGTGCGGATCAATCTAACCCAACTGGATGATGCTGCTGAGGTCGAATCGCTCCGCACGCAACTGAGCCGTCAGCTCGAGCATGTCGAAGACCGGTATCGCAATGTTTCGACGTATGTCAACCAGCGGATGTAACAGCCGTGCCCGACCAGCCGGACTATTATGTGGAGATCAGGGGCCTCGAGCAGCAGGCCGACCCGGATCAAATTCGACGGGCCGGTGGTGGTGGGTCGAAGCGTGCATGGATCGGCGTGCACTTCCAGTGCTGTGACGTGTACGCGCGGATCTACCGCAACAGGGAAGGCACGGCGTATGTGGGGCGATGCCCGCAGTGCCTGGCGCAGGTGCGCATCCGGGTGGGTCCGGAGGGTACCGATGATCGGTTCTTCGTAGCCTACTGACGTACGGGCCGCCGTCGGTCCGGCGACGGCCTCCACGCCCAGCGACCTGGCTGAGGGTCGGTGCGGCGTCTCGCACAGCTGATTGCGCTCTGCTATAATACAGGACTTCCGCAGCTGTCCTGCGCCCTTGCAGTCGGTTTGCTACGGCGGGCGTGGGACACACAACGGTGAAAGCAAGCGGTGACGTGGCAGGCGGTGGAGCGTGGCGGTTGCACGGCTACACGTCCAGGACGAACAATGAGTCAACTGCGAATCAGCAAAATCCGGAACATCGGGATTGCGGCGCACATCGACGCCGGCAAGACCACGATCACCGAGCGAGTTCTTTACTACACGGGCAAGACTCACCGCATGGGGGAAGTCGACGACGGGACCACGGTCACCGATTTCGACCAGCAGGAGCAGGAGCGGGGGATTACGATCTATGCGGCGGCCGTCAGCTGTCCGTGGCGAGGGTACACGATCAACATCATCGATACGCCGGGGCACGTGGATTTCACCGCGGAGGTGGAGCGGTCGCTACGGGTTTTGGACGGCGCGATCGTGGTGTTTGACGCCAGAGAGGGAGTCGAGGCGCAATCCGAGACGGTCTGGCGGCAGGCGGAGAAGTATCATGTGCCTCGGGTGTGCTTCGTCAACAAGATGGACCGGGTGGGGGCTGACTTCTTCGCCTCGGTGGAGAGCATGCAGGAGAGGGTGGGGGCCAGGCCCGTGCCCGTCCAGATTCCCATCGGCAGTGAAGGTGACTTCGTCGGCCTGATCGATCTGGTCTGCATGCGGGCGGTGTACTACCAGCAACAGGAGTTGGGGGCCAAGTTCGAGGAAAGGGAAATTCCTGACGACCTCCAGGAGTTGGCCAGGCACTGGCGCCATGAACTGGAGGAGGCGGTCAGTGAGACGGACGATGCCCTGATGGAGAAGTACGTGCACGGCGAGAGCCTGACGGAGCAGGAGATCCGCTCGGGGTTGCGCAGGGCTACCATAAGCCACGACCCTGACAAGCAGCTCCATCCGGTCTTTTGCGGTTCGGCCCTGCATTATGTAGGGGTGCAGCGTCTGTTGGATGGCGTGACCGATTACCTGCCCTCACCGTTGGAGCGTCCACCGATCGGGGGGCACGATCCGAGTCATCCCGATCGTGAGATTACCCGCAAGCCCGATCCGAATGAGCCTCTGGCGGTCCTGGTGTTCAAGATTGTGGCGGCCAAGCCGGTCGACCAGTACTACGTGCGGGTGTACTCGGGCGTGCTGAAGACCAATAGTCGCGTGCTCAATGCCACGCGGTCGCGCAAGGAGAATGTCAGCCGCATCCACCGCGTGTTTGCCAAGCGGCGGGAACAGCTCGACGAGGTCCGCGCGGGTGAGATCGTCGTGCTGATCGGGCTGAAGCATTCGCTCACGGGCGACACGCTGTGTGACGCCAAAGCGCCGGTGGTGCTGGAGCACATTGAGTTCCCGGATACGGTGATCAGTGTGGCGGTGGAGCCCAAGTCGAGCCGCGACCGGGAGGGGCTTTCCGAGGCGCTGCACAAGTTGTCGCGGCAAGATCCGACGTTTACGTACCGGGTGGATGCCGAGAGCGGCCAGACCCTGATCGCGGGAATGGGCGAGCTGCATCTGGAGGTGATCGAGCACAGGCTGGCACACGAGCTGGGTGTGCCGATCAACGTAGGGCGGCCCCGCGTCGTCTATCGGGAGACGGTGCAGGGCACGGCTGGGGCCGAGGGGCGTTTTATCCGTCAGACGGGGGGGCACGGGCAGTACGCGGTGGTGGAACTGACCGTCGAGCCCTATCAGCCGGACGAGGGCGAGCCGAGCCTTGCCTTCGAAAGCCAGATCAAGGGCGGCGTCGTCCGGCGGGAGTACGTCAAGGCGGTCGAACAGGGGGTGCGGGACGGGGCCAGCAGCGGCAGCCTTGCGGGGTATCCCGTTGTCAACATTAAGGTTACGTTGCTGGATGGCCGCGAGCACGAGGTCGACAGTTCCGAATTGGCGTTCGAGAACGCTGCACGGCTAGCGTTCCACAAGGCTGTGGGCAAGGCGAGGCCCACGCTGCTCGAGCCTATCATGGCCCTCGAGGTCGTTGTGCCGGAGGAGTCGTTCGGGGCGGTCAACGGGGATCTTCAGGCCCGTCGTGCGGTGATCACGGGCACCTCGCAGCGTGGCCGGCATCATCGGGTGATTCACGCGCAAGTGCCGCTGGCAGAGATGTTTGGCTACGCAACCGAGATCCGCAGCCTGACGGCAGGGCGGGCCAGTTGGAGCATGGAGCCTTTGAGCCACGGGCTGATGCCGACATCGTTGGCTGAGCAGATTCTTCAGGGTGTCTAGGGCGGTTTTTGCGGCGGCCGGGGGGTGAGGTTGGGGTGGAGGCGGATTTTGTGCGGCAGCGGGGCTTGACAGCACTGGGAGAGCGAGTAACATGACGGGTCTACGCAAACTATGGGATTGTTTGTAGTTAGCGTTAAGCAAGGCGGTTGGCGGGATGGAACGCGAGCGGATTCGCATCCGGATGGAAGCATACGATCACCGGTCGTTGGATGCATCGGCCCGTGAGATTGTCGAGCACGCCAAGCGGACCAGCGCGAGGGTGCGTGGGCCGATTCCGTTACCCACGCGTATCGAGCGCTATACCGTGCTGCGATCGCCGCATATTGACAAGAAGTCGCGTGAGCAGTTTGAGATGCGCACGCACAAGCGGCTGATCGATATCCTGGAACCGACGGCGCGTACTGTGGAGGCCTTGAACAGATTGGTTGTGCCGGCGGGCGTGTTTGTGAAGATCAAAGCGTGACGGTCTTTGGCGGCGAAGACCTGTTCGGCGCTCTTCCTTAACAGGGACAGATCGGCGCACGAGAAGGATCGTGCGTAAGGTGACGAAGGCCTAGAGGCGCAGGGATTTTGCACCTTATGGTAGCGGCGATACTGGGTAGAAAAATCGGGATGACGCGCGTGTTCGACGAGCAGGGCGTGTCGGTGCCGGTGACGGTCATTCAGGCGGGTCCGTGCCGGGTGCTTCAGGTGCGGCGCAGCGAGGGCAAGGACGGGTATGACGCGGTGCAACTGGGCTTCGAGGTGATCAAGCCTCGCCGTTCGACCAAGCCTATGATCGGGCACGCGGGCAAGGCCGGCTCGGAGCCGGTCCGATTCGTGCGGGAGGTCCGTCTGTCCGAGCCGACCGACACCGAGGCCGGTGCCGAGTTGACGGTTGAGGTGTTTGCCGAGCAGGAAGTCAAGTACGTGGACATCGTCGGCACGAGCAAGGGGCGAGGCTTTGCCGGCGTGATGCGGCGTCACAATTTCGGGGGGCAGCCGGGCAGTCACGGGACGGAGCGCAAACACCGGTCGGCGGGCAGCATCGGTGGGCACGCCCCGGGTGCCCTGGGACGTGGCATCAAGAAGGGTAAGCGGATGGCCGGTCATATGGGTCATCATCGCTGCACGGTGAGGAATCAGGCGCTGGTGGCTGTGGACGCGGAGCGGCACGTGCTGCTGGTTCGGGGCAGCGTACCCGGTCCGGACGGCAGCTACGTGATGGTTCGTGCGAGCAAGGCGAAAAGCTAGAAGCGATTGCAGAGTTGGTCGGCAATGATCGAGTTGGCGGTCTACAACCAGAAGGGCGAGCAGGTCGACACGGTTGAGGTCGACGAGGTTCGTTTGGGCGGCTACGTTCGTCCGAAGCTGCTCAAGCAGGCGTTGGTGATGTACCAGGCCAATCGCCGGGTTGGGACGGCGTCGACGCGTTCCCGTGGGATGGTGGTTGGTTCGACGCGGAAGATCTATCGCCAGAAGGGCACGGGCAATGCGCGAATGGGTTCGGTCCGCTCACCGATCCGACGGGGTGGCGGGATGGCGTTTGCCAAGCGTCCTCGTGACTTTTCCCGCGGCATGCCCCGGAAGATGCGGCGACTGGCCCGCGACAACGCGATTCTGGCGAAGATGCAGTCGAACGAGACCATCATCGTTGACGATCTGACGTTCGAGCATCCGAAGACGAAGGCTTTTGCCGGCGTCCTGGCGAGCCTGAAGGTTCGCTCGGGTTGTCTGGTGGCGCTGGCGGAGGCGAACGAGATGGTGTGGAAATCGGGCCGGAACCTTCCGAAGACGGAAATCCGGCCCGTTCGGCAGTTGAATGCGTACGAGGTGTTGCGGCGGAAGCATCTGTTGATGACGCGCGCGGCGCTCGATTTGCTTTTGGGTGAGCCGGAGGCGTCGTCGGCCGACACGTAGGAGTTGGGTTCGCCGTGGATCTCTATCATACGATTGTCAGACCGCTCGTGACGGAGAAGACGACGCATCAATCGCGTCAGTCGTTCGAAGCGACGCGCAGCAAGCCGGATCGGGGCGGCACGTTCAGCTTCGAGGTGCATCCGGAAGCGAACAAGCAGCAGATCAAGCAGGCGGTCGAGAAGATCTACGGCGTTCGCGTGCTGAACGTGCGGACGGCCGCCCGTCGCGGCAAGGAGCGGCGGTATCGTTTCAAGCGAGGCGTGACGCGGCACTGGAAGAAGGCGGTAGTGGTGTTGCGGGCGGACTCGCCGACCATCGAGGAGTTGCTGTTCTAAGCGGGCGGTAGTGCAATGGCGATCAAGGTCTACAAACCGACTTCAGCAGGACGGCGGCGCTCGTCGGTCAATCTGCACGCAGAGCTGACCGACCGTCGGAAGCGCCCGGAGAAGTCGCTGCTGGAGACGCTTCACAAGACCGGCGGGCGCAATCACCACGGGGTGATCACGGCGCGGCATCGGGGCGGGGGCAACAAGCGTCGGTATCGGCGGATCGACTTCAGGCGCAATCGTGACGACGCGCCGGGCAAGGTGGTCTCCATCGAGTACGATCCGAACCGCACGTGTCACATAGCGCTGTTGGAGTACCCCGACGGGGAGAAGCGGTACATTTTGGCGCCGGCGGGGCTTCAGGCGGGTCAGCAGGTGGAGAGCGGCGAGCGTGTGGAACCCAAGGCGGGCAACGCCATGCCGCTGTCGAGCGTTCCCGTGGGCATGGACGTGCACAACGTCGAGATGGTGCCGGGCGGCGGGGGCAAACTTGTGCGGTCGGCCGGCGCGTCGGCGCGGCTGCTGGCGCGAGAGGGCGATTGGGCGACGTTGGTTCTGCCATCGGGTGAGATGCGGCAGGTTCGGGTGGAGTGTCGTGCGACGGTAGGGACGCTGGGCAACGCGGACCATCAGAACGTGCGGCTGGGCAAGGCGGGTCGGCGGCGCCACATGGGCCGTCGTCCGCACGTGCGGGGTACCGCGATGAACCCGGTGGCGCATCCACTGGGTGGCGGTGAGGGCCGCAGCGGGGGTGGGCGGCACCCATGTTCGCCGTGGGGCAAGTTGGCCAAGGGCGGGCGGACGCGTAATCCGCGCAAGCGGGCCTCGAGCAGGCGTATCCTGCGGCGCCGTCGCAGCGTTCGGTACGGGCAGGTGGCGTTGAAGGGCAGGTAAGCCAGATACGGACTGGTAGACGATGTCTCGATCATTGAAAAAAGGCCCGTTTGTCAACGAGAAACTGTTTCTGAAGGTGCAGCGCGCCAGGGAGGGCGGTTCGGGCGCACCGATTCGCACGTGGTCGCGTCAGTGCACGATCGTGCCGGAGTTTGTGGGCCAGAATTTCGAGGTTCATAACGGTCGGCATTTCATCAAGGTTTTCGTGACCGAGGAAATGGTGGGACACAAGCTGGGCGAGTTTGCACCGACGCGGACGTTCCGCGGGCACAGCGGAGGCAGACGGTAGGGATTCGGGTGGTAATTGACGGTGGCTACGATGCCTTATACGGCCAAGCATCGATTCGCACGCATAAGTCCGCGGAAGGCGCGGCTGGTTACGGACCTGATCCGGGGCCGTCACGTGAACGAGGCGCTGGAGATTCTGCGGTTCGTCAACAAGCGAGCGGCGGGGATGATCGACAAGGTTCTTCGATCGGCCATTGCCGACGCCGACGAGAAAGAGGCCGACGTGTCGCGTCTGTACGTGGTGGAGGCCCATGTGGACGAGGGGCCGAGCTTCAGGCGGTGGCGGCCGAAGGACCGTGGTCGAGCGCATCCGATCGATAAGCGTACGAGCCACATTGTTGTGACGGTGGATGAGTTGAGCGACGGGCAGGCAGGACGACGAGCAGCCGCCGGCTAGGCGGGTTGAGGGAACCTGTGGGTCAGAAAGTCAGTCCAATCGGCTTCCGCATCGGGATTACGGAAGAATGGCGTTCGCGCTGGTATGCCCCGAAGGCGGCGTTCGGTGAGTTTCTGGTCGAGGATCAGAAGGTCCGGAAGTTCATCGATGAGCGATTGAATCGCCAGCCGCCGTATGCAGCGGTGGCTCGTATGGACATCGAGCGGACGCGGAACGAGGTAAAGGTGGTGCTGTACACCGCGCGGCCTGGAATGGTGATTGGTCCGCGCGGCGCGGAGGTCGACAAGCTGAAAGAGGCGCTCGAATCGTTGATCGACCGCAAGGTTGCGGTCAACATTATCGAGATCAAGACCCCCGACGTGGACGCGCAACTTTGTGCGGAGGGTATTGCGGAGCAACTGAAGCGTCGGTCGAGCTTTCGTCGTGTGATGAAGCAGCGTTGCGAGGCGGCGATGGCGGCCGGTGCCAAGGGTGTGAAGATCATTTGCAAAGGCCGTCTGGGCGGTGCGGAGATGGCCCGGCGCGAGACGCAGCTTTTGGGATCGATTCCGTTGCAGACGCTTCAGGCGAAGGTGGATTACGGGTATGCCCTGAGCCGGACGACGTACGGGGCGATTGGGGTGCGGGTGTGGATCTACCGTGGGCGCTATGACGAAGTGGCGTCGGAACGGGAGGCGACGGGTGCACCTCCAGCGAGAAGGATGCGCCGTTAGAGTTTCGGCCGGTCGGCGTTGGCAAGTAATTGTCGAGGTATGGAGTATAGGCGATGCCGTTGATGCCCAAGCGAGTCAAGTTCCGCAAAAGCCAGCGGGGCAAGATGCGTCCCAGAGCGACGCGGGGCAACACGGTTGCGTTCGGAGAGTACGGCCTGCAATCTCTGTCGACCAGTTGGATCACGGCCAGGCAGATAGAGGCGGGGCGAGTGGCTGCCACGCACTTTCTGCACCGCGAGGGGCGGGTATACATTCGCATTTTTCCGGCCAAGCCGGTTTCCAGCAAGCCGCTGGAGACGCGAATGGGCAAGGGCAAGGGAGAGCCGGAGTTTTGGGTGGCACGCGTGCGAGCGGGCACGATGTTGTACGAGATCAGCGGTGTCGATCAGGACGTTGCCCGGCAGGCGCTGGCTCGGGTGGCCAGCAAGATGCCGATACGGTGCCGGTTTGTGGCGCGTCGTCACGGCATGTAGCGGGAATCAGGCGAGAGCGGCATGAAGATTGGTGAAATTCGAGAGCTTAAGAGCGACGAATTGCACTCCGAGCTCGACCGGCTTCGGCGGCACCTGTTCGATCTGCGCAGTCAGGCGGTGACCGAGAAGCTGGAGGACCCTGCGCAGTTGACCAAGACCAAGAAAGACATTGCTCGGATCTTCACGGTTTTGGAGGAGCGGGCGCGGATGGGCGACGAGGTGGCCGGGCAGTATCATTACGAAGCAATTGCCACGCACCGGCGAGGCTAGGCGGATGAGCGAGACGAGCATGGCGGAGCAGATGGCCGACAAGCAGGAACAGATAAGTCCCAAGCCGGCACGGCGCCAGCGCAAGACACGCGTAGGGGTGGTCATGTCGGACAAGCGGGACAAGACGATTCGCGTTCGCGTCGAGACGCTGTCGAGGCATCGGCGCTATACGAAGTACGTTCGAGGCCGCACGAATTTGCAGGTACACGACGAGGGCGGCGAGGCGCGAGAAGGCGACCGGGTCGAGGTGGTGGAGTGTCGGCCGTACTCGAGGACGAAGCATTGGCGTCTGGCGCGCGTGCTGAAACGCGCTGAGGAGGGCGGCCGGACGGCCGATTCGATCGAGACATGATTCAGGCGCAGACTGTGGTGGACGTTGCGGACAACACCGGGGCCAGGCAGGCTCAGGTGATCCGGGTGTTGTCGGGCAGTACGAGCCGGGCCGGCAAGAAGCGTCTGCGTCGGGCTGTGGTGGGCGATATCGTCATCGTGACGGTGAAGAAGGCGATGCCTAACAGTGAGTTTATGAAGGCGGGCAACCGCAAGGCACGGGTGCAGCGAGCGGTGGTCGTACGCAGCAAGTATCCGACGCGACGGGCGGACGGCAGTTACGTACGTTTCGATCGCAACGCGGTGGTGCTGGTGGATGGTAATAACGAGCCTCGCGGGACGCGCATCTTCGGGGCGGTGGCCCGGGAGTTGCGGGAGAGGAACTTCATGAAGATCGTCTCGCTGGCCAGCGAGGTGGTTTAGAGCCGCCCTGCAGCGGCGCGAGGACGGTGCATAGAGTTATGGCTTGCCACGTAAGGCGCGACGACATAGTGGAGGTCATTGCCGGGGACCACAAGGGTCAGACGGGCAAGGTGCTGCGTGTGGACCGGGAACGTGAGGTGGTGGTGGTGGAAGGTGTGAACATGGTCTACCGCCACATGCGTCGCAGTCGGCAGAACCCGCAGGGCGGGCGAATTCAGAAGGAGGCGCCGATTCACCTGTCGAACGTACTGCCGGTGGATCCGAAGACGGGTCGCGGCGCGCGTGTACGGATGCAGGTGGATCGCGGTGCCGACGGCAAAGTGATCAAGAAGACAAGGGTAACCGTATCGGGAACGGTCTTGGGCGAGGTGACCCGAGCCAGGCCGGAAGCGTAGGCGGGGCGGGTCGAGCAGGGAATGGGCATGGGCGTACTGCCGAGATTGCTGGATCGCTATCGCACGGAAATCGTGCCCCAGCTGAAGGAAGAGTTGAGCTGTGGGAACGATTTGGGCTTGCCGCGGTTGGAGAAGGTCGTGGTTTCGCAGGGCCTGGGCAAGGCTGTGGCCGAGGCGGGCGGCAAGATACGCGATAATAAGCGCCTTCAGGAGGCGGAGGAGCAGTTGCGTATCATTACGGGGCAGAAGCCCGTGTTGACGCGTGCCCGCAAGAGCGTATCGAATTTCAAGGTGCGTGAAGGGTGGGAGGTCGGCCTGAAAGTGACGCTTCGTGGGGCGCGGATGTATGAGTTTCTGGACCGGTTGGTGAGCCTGGCGATTCCGCGAGTGCGGGATTTTCGTGGACTGAACCCGCAGAGCTTTGACGGTCGAGGGAACTATAACCTTGGTCTGAGCGAGCAGACGGTGTTCCCGGAAGTAGACCTCGATAAGGTAACGTATCAGCAGGGCATGAATATCTGCATTGTGACCAGTGCCAAGAGTGACGCGGAAGCGCGGGTCCTGCTGACGAAAATAGGGATGCCTTTCAGGAACTAGCTTGGGCTTGCTGTTTGCAGGCGAGGGACGATGGCACGGAAAGCGTTGATTCTAAAATCGAAGAAGCCGGCGAAGTACAAGGCGCGGGCGTATACGCGATGTGAGTTGTGTGGGCGCCCGCGGGCGGTGTATAAGAAGTTCAAGATTTGTCGGATTTGTTTTAGGGAACTGGCGAATCAGGGTTTGATACCAGGCGTACGCAAGGCCAGTTGGTAAGCGGAGCGAACTGTCAGAGGCAAACAGCACGATGTGGAGTGATCCAGTAGCCGATATGTTGACGAGGATTCGCAACGCGGTGCGGGCGCGCCGGAAGTCGGTGCAGATTCCCGGCTCGAAGCTGAAGGTGGGCGTTGCGAAGGTGCTGAAGCAGGAAGGGTATATCACTGACTTCGACATGATCGAGGACGCCAAGCAGGGGATTCTGCGGATCGAGCTGAAGTACGGTCCGCTGGGCGAGGAGGTCATTCAGTCGATCCAGCGTTATTCCCGCCCCGGTGGGCGGCAGCACCGCAAGGTTGCGGATCTTCCGCGGGTGCTGAACGGACTGGGGATTGCGGTCGTGTCGACGAGTAGAGGGGTGCTGAGCGATCGGCAGTGCCGGCAGCAGAACGTGGGGGGCGAGGTGCTCTGCACGGTCTACTGATTGGCGGCGGCGATCGAGGCGAAGCGATGTCGAGAGTAGGTAATAAACCGATTCCCGTTCCCGGCGGTGTCAAGGTGACGCTGACGGATCACCGTGTCGACGTCAGCGGGCCGAAGGGGCAGTTGACGTGGTCGTGGCCGGCGGAAATCTCGGTGGAATTGGATGAGGGCGGCGCGCAGATCATTGTGAAGCGTCCGGGCGACGAGCCGCGGGTGCGAGCGCTGCACGGCCTGACGCGAGCGCTGGTCGCCAACATGATCCAAGGCGCCGCGACGGGGTTCGAAAGGCGGCTCGAGGTGCATGGGGTGGGGTACAACTGCAAGCTTCAGGGCAAGCAGTTGCTGCTGAACCTGGGTTACATGGGGCTTGCCGAAGGCAGACCCGCGCAGTTCGTGCTGGACGTACCCGAGGGGGTGGAGGTCGAGGTGACCTCGGCGACGAACCCGGGGCGGTTGGCGGTGCGTGGGGCGGATAAGCAGAAGGTGGGTCAGTTCGCGGCGGAGGTGCGTAAGTTGCGGCCGCCCGAGCCGTACCAGGGCAAGGGAGTCCGGTACGAAGGAGAACAGATTCGCCGCAAACAGGGCAAGGCGTTTGCCAGCGGCGGCTAGTGGGCGAGGGTCCTGATGGACCGGATTAGGCAGAAGGTTGTTCGTCGAAAGCGGCGCCGGCAACACGTGCGCAAGCGGGTGTTCGGTACGCCCCAGCGTCCCAGGCTGACGGTGTTTCGCAGTCTGAAGAACATCTATGCGCAGATCATCGACGATACCACCGGGCGGACGTTGGCTTCGGCCAGTTCACGGGACAAAGACTTGCGCGAGTCGGTCGGGGGCGGGTCCAATGCGGCTGCGGCCTCGCAGGTCGGTGCGGCGCTGGGTGAGCGGGCTCGTTCGGGCGGGGTGGAGGCGGTGGCGTTCGACCGTAACGGATATCGATACCACGGGCGGGTCAAGGCGTTGGCGGACGCGGCACGCGAGGCAGGACTGAAATTCTAGTCGGCTAGGCGGCTTAAGAGGAACTGATGGCACGAGAGCCCATAACGCAGGTTGGTGAAGAGCGACCTTTCGAAGAGACGGTGGTGAAAATCTACCGCTGCGCGACCGTGGTGAAGGGGGGGCGACGGTTCAGCTTTGGTGCGCTGGTGGTCGTGGGCGATCGCGCCGGACAGGTCGGCGTGGGCTACGGGAAGGCAAACGAAGTGCCGCACGCGGTGGAAAAGGGTATCAAGAACGCGCGGAAGGCCGTTCAACCCGTTCCGCTGGCGGGCACGACCATTCCGCATCAGGTGGTGGGTCGTTTCGGCGCCAGCCGGGTGGTCATGGTACCGGCGTCGCAAGGTACCGGCGTGATTGCCGGTTCGAGCGTTCGGGCGGTACTGGAGTTGGCGGGTGTTCGCGACGTGTTGACCAAGTCGTTTGGATCGACGAGTCCGAAGAACCTGGTGAAGGCGACGTTGACGGGCCTACTGGGGCTACGGTCGGCTGATCAGGTGGAACGGGTCCGCGGCGTATCTTTGGCTTCGTGATGGGTTGGCAGGCATGAATCTGACCGAGGCGGCAAAACAGGCAGGGCGGCACCGGCGCAGTCGGCGTGTGGGCCGGGGCGAAAGCAGCGGCCGGGGCAAGACGTGTGGCCGAGGACACAAGGGATGCAACTCCCGGGCCGGCGGCGGCGCGCCGAAGCACCGGGAAGGCGGGCAGATGGCGATCTATCGGCGGATTCCCAAGAGGGGGTTCAGCAACGCCAAGTACGCCACCCGTTACAGCGTGATCAACGTGGGTGATCTGAGCAATCTCTTTGAGGACGGTGCCGAGGTCGGGATCGAGGCGTTGTGTGAGGTGGGGCTGGTACGTGACGCGGGCAAGCCGGTGAAGGTTTTGGGCGATGGCGAATTGACGAGGAAGCTTACGGTTTCCGGGCACAAGTTCAGTCGTTCGGCGTCGGCGAAGATCGTCGAGGCGGGCGGCGAGATACGGCAGCTGTAGCCGAGGCAGGGCGTGAACAGGCATGTTCCGGGCGTTTTTTAACATCTTTAGAGTACCCGATCTTCGCAGCAAAGTGCTGTTTACGCTGGCCATGCTGTGTATTTACCGCATCGGGTTCCACGTGCCTCTGGCGGGGGTGAATCAGGAGAAGCTGGCGGCACACTTTGGAACGGCGACCTCCGGCACGGGACTGGGCCAGTTGACCGAGTACTTCGCTCTGTTCACGGGCGGGAGCCTTCAGCAGAGCACGATTTTCGGTCTAGGCATCATGCCGTACATTTCGGCGGCCATCATCTTTCAGTTGCTTGTGACGGTGGTTCCGGCGCTGGAGAAGCTTCAGAAGGAGGGGGAGACCGGTCGGCGCAAAATCCAGGAATATACGCGCTACGCCACGGTGGGTTTGTGTCTGGTTCAGGCGTTCTTCTGGATGAGCTACATCCATCGCATGGGTCTGGTGTATCCCGATTACCAGGGCTCGACGCTGGTATGGATGATGGGTCTGCTGGGCCTGACCACCGGGACGATCTTCCTGATGTGGCTGGGTGAGCAGATCGACGAGTACGGGATCGGCAACGGGATCAGCCTGATCATCACCGCGGGCATCCTGGCGCGGATGCCGCAGGCGATCATTCTCGTGATCAAGAGCGCCGACCTGCGGATGGGGGCTCCGGGTGGCCAGGCCACCATGGGGCCGGGGAAGATTCTTTTCTTGATCATGGCATTCGTATTTGTGGTGGCTGGCTCGATCCTGATTACGCAGGGGCAGCGGCGGATTCCGATTCAGCAGGCCAAGCAGACGCGAGGTCGCCGGGTCTACGGCGGTCAGCGACAGTATCTGCCGCTACGGGTCAATCACGGCGGCGTCATGCCGATCATCTTCGCCAGTTCGTTACTTGTGTTTCCTTCCATCGTGTTCGAGTGGCTGACGCAGGTGAGCTTCGGGCGAAGCATCTGGAGCTTCCTGGCGGATTCTTTCAGACGCGGTAACTACATCTACGAGTTGACGTACGTTCTGATGATTTACTTCTTCGCGTACTTCTGGACGACGGTGCAGTTTCAGCCGAAGGAGATGGCCAACAACCTCCGGGACTACGGCAGCTTCATACCCGGTCTGCGTCCGGGGCGTCGCACGGCGGAGTATCTGGAAACGGTCATGACGCGCATTACCTACGTGGGCGCGGGCTTCCTGGCGGTGATTGCGGTAATTCCGGACGTTGTGGCGTCGCGGCTGGGGATCGATTTCCGGATTTCGGCGTTTCTTGGGGGCACGGGTTTGCTGATTGTGGTGGCGGTGATGTTGGATCTGGTTCAGCGGGTTGAGGCGAACCTGATCATGCGGAATTACACCGGCTTCCTCGGTGGCGAGGGTGGACGCATCAAGGGAGCGTACGCATGAGGTTGGTGTTATTGGGTCCACCCGGGGCAGGCAAGGGCACGCAGGCGAAACTTCTCGCGGAGCGGTTCGGGCTGGCCCATTTGTCGAGTGGCGACATCCTGCGTGCCGAGCGTGCGGCGGCGACCGAGTTGGGCGAAAAGGCCCAGGGCTACATGGACGCAGGGCAGCTTGTGCCGGACGACTTGATCGTGTCGATGATGGCGAGGCACATGGCCCGGGCCGAGCGGGAGCGAGATGGATACATTCTGGACGGTTTCCCCCGGACCGACGGGCAGGCCCGGGTGCTGGACCGTCAGTTGTCCGAGCAGGGCAGCCGGTTGGATGCGGTCCTGGAGTTGAAGGTGGACGACGACGTGGCCGTGGAGCGGCTGGCGGGCCGGCGAGGGAAGGAAAGCCGCACCGATGACGCACCGGCGGTGGTTCGTCAGCGGCTGCGAACTTATCACGAACAGACGGCACCGATCTCGGCCTACTATGCCGAGCAGGGGCTGTTGAAAGAGGTGGACGGCAGCGGCGAGATTGAAGGGATCCACGACAGGCTGGTGGAGATAGGGCAGGCCTTTGTGGGCAGCTGCGGGTAGACGGCTGGCGGGTCGGCTGGGCGTGCATGGCGATTCTTAAGAGCAGGCGCGAGATTGAGTTGATGCGGCAGGCAGGCTGCATCGTGTATCGAGTCCTGGATCGCCTGCGTCAGATCGCCAAGCCCGGTGTGACGACGGCGGAGTTGAATGCGGTGGCCGAGGAGATGATCTGCCGGGCGGGTGCCGAGACGCTGTTCAAGGGCGTGCGGTCGGCCGAAGCGAGCTTTCCGTTTCCTGCGGCGATCTGCGCCAGCCTCAATGAGGAGGTGGTGCACGGTATACCCGGGTCGCGGGAACTGAAGGAGGGCGACATCCTGAGCGTGGATTGCGGCGTTCGGCTGAAGGGTTACTGCGGCGATGCGGCTACGACGATTGCCGTGGGGGCCGTGGCGCCGGAGGCTCGGCGTCTCTTGGCGGTTACGCAGGAGGCGCTGGAGATTGCGATCCGCGAGGTGCGGCCCGGGCGAGGCTGGAACGAGGTTGCGCGGCAGATGCAGTGCCATGTGGAAGATGCGGGCATGTCGGTGGTGCGCAAGTTTGTGGGGCATGGTATCGGTCGCGAGATGCACGAGGATCCGAAGGTACCGAATTTCGTGGAGCCCGGCCAGCGGCAGGATATTCCGTTGGAGCCGGGATTGGTGCTTGCCGTGGAGCCGATGGTGAACTTGGGAACGGCAGGCGTGAAATATGCTGACAGGACGGGATGGACCGTGGTGACGACCGATGGGCGTCCTTCGGCCCATTTCGAGCATATGCTGGCGGTGACGAGCGAGGGCGTGGATGTGTTGTCGGATGGACATGAGACGGCGGCAGCAGACCAGTAGGTGGGCATCATGAAGGTTCGTGCGAGTGTCAGGCGTATTTGCGAGAACTGCAAGATTGTGAAGCGCAAGGGCGTGGTGCGTGTGCTGTGTACGAATCCGCGTCACAAGCAGCGGCAGGGGTAAATGTGCTTCTCGATCGGCCGGTGTATCGGGTCGGTCGGGACAGAGAGGGATCGACGGAAGCGTCGGAGGAAGGCTATGCCACGTGTAGCGGGCGTCGAGATACCCAACGAGAAACATGTGGTCATCTCGTTACGTTATATTTACGGCATCGGACCGCGTCGCGCGAAGGACATCTGCGAACGGGCGAGGATCGAGCCGACCTTGGCGGCCGGCAAGCTCTCGGAGGATGAGTTGAGCCGGATCGCATCGATTCTCGAGCAGGAGTATATAACCGAGGGCGCGCTAAGGCGGCAGGTGCAGCAGAGCATCGCGCGTCTGCGTGACATTGGGTGCTATCGGGGTTTGCGTCATCGGCGTGGGCTTCCGGTTCGTGGCCAGCGGACGCGTACCAATGCGCGGACGCGCAAGGGCCCGAAGAAGACGGTGGCAGGCAAGAAGGGAATCAAGGAGATGCATCGTGGCTAAGACGGGCAAGCGACGCGTTCGTCGTCACGTGGCTCGTGGCATTGCCCACATCAAGGCCACGTTCAACAACACGTTGATCACGATTACGGACTACAGTGGGGAGACGCTTTGCTGGGCGTCGGCCGGCACGATGGGCTTCAAGGGCACGCGCAAGAGTACGCCGTTTGCCGCTCAGCGAGCGGCGGAGAGCGTGGCGCAGGCAGCGAAGCGGCACGGTGTGACGGAGTTGGAGGTACGGGTGAAAGGCCCGGGATCGGGCAGAGAGCCGGCGATCACGGCGTTGCAGGCGGCGGGGCTGAGGATTCAGGCGATCGAGGATGTGACCCCGCTGCCGCACAACGGCTGCCGTCCGCCGAAGCGGCGGCGGGTGTGAGCGGCGACGGAGCGGCCGAGGGCCGATCGGACGAAGGAAGGTTATGGCGCACAATACAGGTCCAGTTTGTCGGCTGTGTCGTCGCGAAGGCATCAAGTTGATGCTGAAGGGTTATCGTTGCGAGACGGCCAAGTGTCCGATGGAGAAGCAATACCGCAGCCGTCCTCCCGGTATGCATTCGTGGCGGCGTACGCGGACCAGCGAATACGGTGTACGCCTGCGCGAGAAGCAGAAAGTCAAGCGCTACTACGGGGTGTACGAGCGGCAGTTCATGAAGTACTTCCGGGCCGCCGAGCGCACGCGGGCGAATACGGGTGAGGCGCTTCTGTGTCTGCTGGAGCGCCGTCTGGACAATGTGGTGAGCAAACTGGGTTTTGCCTCGTCTCGACCGGCTGCGCGACAGATGGTTCAGCACGGGCACGTGTACGTCAACGGGCGGCGGCTGAATCGATCGAGTTATCTGGTGAGGCAGGGCGATCGGGTGACGGTCAAACCGTCGCAGCGGTCGACGCAGATGGCGCGCATGACGCTGGAGGCGGTGGGTGGAGGGGGGCCGCAGCCGTGGTTGCAGGTTGTCCCGGAGCGCCTTGAGGGGACGGTAAGCACGTTGCCCAGCCGGGATGACGTTCAGATTCCGGTAGAGGAGCAGTTGATCGTCGAGCTTTGCAGCCGCTAGATCAGCGTTGATACTTGTTCGCACTCGGGAGGCCAGCCAGATGCGAGTCAGATGGCGTGGATTGGAGTTACCGACAACAGTGATCCGTGATGAAGAGACAGGCACGGATCAGTATGGTCGTTTCATCATCGAGCCGTTCGAGCGAGGCTTCGGAACCACCGTAGGCAACAGCCTGCGGCGCATTCTGCTGTCGAGTCTCGAGGGAGCGGCGGTGACTCGGGTCAAGATTGCCGGGGCGCCCCATGAATTCAGCAGCCTGCCTGGAGTGCTGGAGGACGTCACGGATATTATCTTGAATATCAAGTCGATGGTGCTACGGTTCGAGGGGGACGAACCGAAGACCATGCGCGTGGCGCGCCAGACCAAGGGCCAGGTGCGGGCGGGCGACATCGAGGCGGATCCGGCGATCGAATTGATGGACAAGGATTCGGTGCTGGCCACGCTCACCGACGATGTGCCGTTCGAGATCGAGATGACGGTGGCGAAAGGCCGCGGGTACGTGCCTGCCGAGGAAATGATCGAGGAGGAACAGGAGATCGGTGTGATCCCGATCGATGCGGTATTCTCGCCGGTGACGCGGGTGCGATATAGAACCGAGGATACACGTGTCGGTCGGCGGACCAACTACGACCGGCTCATGCTGGAGGTGTGGACGAAAGGGACGGTCACGCCTGAGATGGCGCTGGTGGAGGCGGCCAGGATTCTGCGGAAGCATCTGAACGCCTTCGTTCAGTACTTCGAGCTGGGCGAGGAACGGGCCGGCGAGCCGGTCGAGGTCGTGACGGGCGAGGCCGAGGCCGATCCGGAAATGCTGCGCAAGCTCACTATGAACATTCAGGATCTGGAGTTGTCGGTACGGGCGGGCAACTGCCTTGTATCCGCCCAGATCAACACCGTGGCGGATCTCGTCCAGATGGCCGAGGTCGACCTGCTGAAGTTCCGAAATTTCGGCAAGACGTCGCTGCGCGAGGTGAAGCGCAAGCTGGCCGATCTGGGATTGAGTCTCGGCATGGACCTGACGCCACTGAAACCCCAGTTGGCCGACTCGCCGTCGGCCGCCGAGGCGGCGAATGTCGAGTAGTAGCCGATCACACCCGGAGGGTAGCTCATGCGACATCTTGTAAGCGGACGTAAACTGGGGCGGACGTCGGCGCACCGACGAGCGCTGCTGCGGAACTTGGCCCAGTCTCTTATCGAGCACGAGCAGGTGCGAACGACGCTTCCGAAGGCCAAGGAGCTTCGACGGTTTGCCGAGAGGCTTATCACATTGGCCAAGAAAGCGTATCAGGGAGACGTGGCTGCTCGGCAGGCGCTGGTCAAAAAACTGTGTGACCGGGCCATCATTTCGGCCGAGCACCGCGAGAGCTACGATCTGATGAGCGACGCCGGGCGACAGAAGGTGTTGCGGTCGCGCAGCGGCCGTCGGCATCGGACGGGCCAGCCCCGTCCGGGGTTGTCGTTTACGGCTGAGTCTGTCGTTCACCGGCTGATCAATACGATTGCGCCGCGCTTTGCCGATCGTCCCGGTGGCTATGCGCGGATCATCAAGCTGGCGACGTTGCGTGTGGGCGACGGCGGGCAACAGGCGATCGTTCAACTGGTCGGTTCGGAGGACGGACAGGGCAAGGCTCGCTCGTCGGGGACGACGGCACGCCGCAAGCGAGCGACGAGCCGACAGCAGGCGGCGCGCGATCTGTTGCAGGCGTCGCGTCCGACGTCGAAGGTTGCCGAGAGTCCCGCCGATGACGCGCCGGCACCGCCCGAGACCGAGGCGCCGGACACATCGTCCGAGCCGCCGGGTGACGAGGCGGACGAACAGGAACAGTAGCCGCCGCGTTCGCGGCATGTGCCCGATGTCGTTGGGGATTGCGGGTTGTGAGCGCCCAAGCCGATTGTGTGTTCTGCAAGATTGCCGCGGGCGAAATCCCGTCGATGAAGATCGTGGAGGACGGGCAGAGTATCGCCTTCCTGGATATCAACCCGCTGGCGGAAGGCCACGTTCTGCTGATCCCCAAGGATCATTTTGAGACGCTCGACGAGATGTCGCCGGATCTCGTGAGGGCGGTGACCGCACACCTGCCGCGGCTGGTGGAGGCCGTCATGCGTGTGGCCGGCGCCGACGGCTGTAACGTCTTGCAGAACAACGGCCGTGCTTCGGGACAGGTCGTGCCTCACGTGCACTTCCACGTGATCCCGCGTCGGTCGGGTGACGCGCTGGGATACCGTTGGCCTGCGGGCAGCTATGAGGCGGGGCGCGCCGAACAGGTGCATGCTGCGTTGAAGCAGGCGTTGGGCGGGTCGATGTGACGAGGCGAGCGAACACGGTTGGGCGCGCAGGCGGCGATTGACAGCTTCGGGGCGGGTTCGTAGAATCCGCCAGCATGCCATAGGGAACACCGAGTAAGCGACCTCTTGAGGTGTATTGGATGGTTGAGCTGGGCGGGCAGGTGTTCTTCGCAGGGGTTCTTGGGCCGGTGCTTTGGGGGATGGGCGTCTGGTCGCGCGTGCTTCTGGACCCGGACGCGATCTACAAGCTCTTTCTTTACCCGTACCTGGTCGTGGTAAGCATTGTCTGTCTGTACGGGTTCCACCGTTGGGTTCTGGTCTGGCTGTATTACCGCTACCGCAGGAACGCGCCGCGGCTGCGTGCCTGTTTTGTGCAGCCACCGCGGGTGACGATCCAACTTCCCATGTACAACGAGCAGTACGTGGCCCGGAGAGTCATCGAGAAGGCCTGCCAGATCGACTATCCGCCCGCCCGCTTACAGATCCAGGTCTTGGACGACTCAACCGACGGGACCGTGGATATCGCGCGCGACACCGTCGAGAGAATGCGGCTGGCCGGACACGATATCGTCTACCTCCACCGCGAGCATCGCACCGGCTACAAGGCCGGGGCGTTGGAGGAGGGACTGAAGACCGCCACCGGCGAGTTTGTGTGCATCTTCGACGCCGACTTTGTGCCCCCTCGCCAGATTCTGCGCGAGACCATCGACTATTTCGCCGATCCGTCGGTGGGGATGGTGCAGGCCCGATGGGATCACATCAATCGGGATCATTCGCTGCTGACCAAGACGCAGGCGATCCTGCTGGACGGGCACTTCATGATCGAGCACACGGCCCGGAATCGATCCGGGCGGTTCATGAGCTTCAACGGGACGGCGGGCCTGTGGCGCAAGAGTTGCATCGCATCGGCCGGGGGCTGGCAGCACGACACGCTCACCGAGGACCTCGACCTGTCGTACCGAGCCCAGTTGCGCGGATGGAAGTTCGTGTTCCTGCCCAACCTGATCTCACCGGCCGAACTGCCTCCCGAGATGAACGCCTTCAAGTCGCAGCAATACCGCTGGGCCAAGGGCGGCGCGCAAACGTGCAAGAAGCTGCTGCCGAAGATCCTGCGGTCGCGCCTGCCCTTGAAGATCAAGGTCGAGGCGTTCTTCCACCTTACCAGTTGCATCGTGTACATCTTTATGGTGCTGCTGACGCTGCTGCTGTTTCCGGCCCTATATCTGAAGCTTTCACTGTTCCGCGACGGCATACTCGGACGTGTCGCCTTCGATGTATCGTTGTTTCTGATTGCGACGTGCTCGCCGAGCACGTTCTATCTGGCCAGTCAGCGTGAGATTTTTCATACCTGGGCCGACAAGATCAAATTCCTGCCCTTGCTGATGGCGCTGGGCATTGGGATCGCGCTGAGCAACGCTCGTGCCGCTCTGGCGGGCTTCTTCGGCAAGCCGAGTGAGTTTGTACGCACGCCCAAGTTCGGTGTGGCGGCGGCGTCGGACCGGATATGGCGCAAGCGTGCCAAAACGTACCAGAAAGCCGGCAAACGCGACATCCAACCTTACGCCGAACTGGCCGTTGGGTTGTACCTGTTGGCCTGCGTGGGTTTGTGCTTCGTGTATGAAAAGGTGACGGTGGGCATCCCATTTCTGCTGCTGTTCATGAGCGGGTATCTGTACGTGAGCCTTACCAGCCTGTTGCCCCATCGCGCGGGAGAGGGGGCGGAAGCCGCCGACGCCCCGACCGAAGCCGAGACCGCCGTTCGTGCACGTCGAGTAGGCTGAGACACCCCGCTGTCGACGATTCGCGCACCGCACGACGGACGGCATACCGCGTGCCAGCCACGTCACAGAGCGCCCCGTAGCCGCTTACGCTGGCGGCTCATCGCCGACCTTTGCTCTTGTATCGCAGAAGATATTGCATGGCGAACGGTGTGGTTCCGCGCGAACTGTGCCCCACCCCCGGTATGACGTGAAAGCTGAGTCGGCAGGGGAACTCGTGTGTTTTGGCATACGTCTTCATCGCCAGATAGAAGTTGCGTCCCCGTTCGAGCCGGCTGAGCCCCTGTGTGTCGGTTCCGCCGGCGCTGGGGTCCGGGGTGTTGTCCTTGCCTCCCACGACTACGGCAAAGTTCAGGCCGACGAACTTATCTATATGGAACGTGATGTTCTCAGTGCCTGGGCGCGGGCCGATCCCATAGTGGTAGCGAACGTTCGGATCGGGGAACGAGTAGTTGCCGGCGGCGCTGGCCACGCCCCGCGCGATCCGTTCGGGGTGCACCAGCGCAAACCGGTGCGCAAACTGCCCGCCGGCGGAATGGCCGTAGATGTAGAACTTCTTCGTATCGACCGGGCAAACCGTGCCCACCTCGTCCAGGATTTCCAGCAGGCGCATATCCGCGCGAGCCCCCATGATATTCAGACGGTTATAGTTGGGGAACGTCTTGACGTCGAACAGAGGCGCTACCATGACGATGCGCTTGGCCTCGGCCGCGCCGACCCATCTTTCTCCATACTCCCGCGCATTGAGGCTTCGCCCATGCACGAGCACGAGCAGTCTGGCCCGAACGGACTGCTTGTCGGGCAGGCTTTTGGGTGCGTAGAGGAAGTACCGCGTGCCCTTGCATTCGCGTTCGACCATCTTGCCGCGCGGCACGCGTGGGTTCGCGCCCAACGCGACGGCGCCGACGCAGAGCGTCAGGACGACGGTCAGAATCGGCGATTGTCTATTCTGCTGCCCCATTG
>Ga0272441_10004920_pt1 | contig 23706 bp, 32 predicted proteins | sample SSMProp6N_FD_193582 | JGI IMG/M metagenome (GOLD analysis project Ga0272441, IMG submission 193582) | Marine sediment archaeal communities from Little Sippewissett salt marsh, Falmouth, MA, United States - SSM-Prop-6N | ecosystem: Environmental > Aquatic > Marine > Wetlands > Sediment ...
ATTTCGAGCGTTATTTTTTTTACTTTTTTGACTGATGGTTGGTTTAATATGTTGATATATAGGTATATATACAAAAATTATGTTTATTTATACTAAATACATATAACGTTATGTTTTCCATTTTTTTTATGTCCTTTCTGCCTCTGTTTTTTTATAAAACATTTGCATATGATTTTTTACAGTGACATGTTGATGGCTGCACAAAATGGTAAACCACATGATTTTACTTTTATAGCAAAAGGAGATTATAAAAGAAAAGGTGGATACGTGGCAATAATGAACAATTCAGTAGTTACCAGCTCTTTTCACGAAGCAAGCTCATTTAATATTATGTCATTGAATAGTAATCAGATAAGAAAAGTTTATACAATTCTTATCACTGAATTTGACGGTAAAAAAGTAATATACTAATGGAAAAAGAAGTCATTATAGGAACAAAAGCAGCTTATTTACCAGGTGTAAAGGCTGCAATTACAATGTCAAAAGATTTCTTCTATGAAGATAAAGACATCAAAGCAAAACCGCTTTCGGTAGATGACAATAATGAAATTGAATATATTCCTTGGGGGCCTGATAATATTAATCCAAACAATATTATCGAAATTGTAGAAAAAAACCCTGTTGCCTCGGCATTATTAGAGTTTAAAACCGAATTAGCCTACGGTTCAGGAATTAAAATTGGCCGAAAAATAGATGGTAATTTTGTGGAATATGATGAAGATGATATTTCAGCCAACGAAAAATTACAACAGGTAAAAGAGTTTATCGAAGATAATAACCTTAACTTACAATTATCGGAATCTCTTACCGATATATACTGGTGGAGTACAAGCCCAATAGAATTAATAGCCAACAATAAAGGTGATGCCATTACCGAAATTAACACGAAAGAAATGGCATGGACACGCTGGGAAAAAATGGATAGCAAAGGCCATATAAACAGACATATTTATTCTGCAAAATGGCCTGAAAAAATTACCGATAAAAAAGATGTTGTTTTAACCCCTGTTTTAAATTTTAAAAAGCCAGGATTAGATTTAAAAAGAAGAATGGGTTTAAAAGAAAACACGAAAGGAAAAATAGACAAAGCAAAAGAAAAACGCTGGATTTACCCCATCCATTTTTCAAGCCCGGCAAGAAAGTACTATCCTTCGCCTGCATGGCATTCAATTATAAGAAGTGGATGGCTCGACTTTGCCAATGATATTCCAATATTCAAAAAATCATTAATGGTAAATAACATTAATGTAAAATATCATATTGAAATATCACTAGATTACTTTCCTCGTATTTTTAACGAGGAAGGAATTACTGAGAACGAAGATAAGGAAGCAAGAATGCAAAAAGAGTATAAAAATATACAAGATTTTCTTACCGGGGCTAAAAATACAGGAAAACCAATAATTACTTATTATAAGATTACTCCGGATGGGAAAGAAATTGTTCCTGATATTAAGATACATGTTATTGATAATAAAGTAGGTGGAGAATATAACGAAGACAGCCAGGAAGCAGCTGCAATGACTTATACGGCATTCAGAGTACATCCAAATGTAATTGCTGTTATTCCTTCAAAAAATGGAAGCAACCTTTCCGGATCGGATAAAAGAGAGCTATTACGGATACAGCAAACATTTACAAGGCGTGTACGTAACGAATGGTACAGCTTGTTAAATCTAATCAAAACAATTAATAAATGGCCTGATAACCTGGTGTTTTCAATTTCTGATATCATACTCACAACATTAGACCAGGGAAAAGAAACCGAAGAAATTAATATGTAAACTATGGACACATTATTTACTACAATAGACCAGGTAAAAAACTACGTAACTGTTGATGTTTCAGCTCATTTTGAAACGATTAAACCTTACTTGTATGAAGCGCATAAGTTTGTATTAAAAGGCATTGATAAGCTTACTTTTAATGCATTAGTTGTTTATGCCAACTCCGAAACGCAGGATGATGCTGACCTTACTGCATTACTTGACTATACCAGGCGTACATTAGCCAATTTTGCTTATGCAATAGCAACCAAAAGATTAGGAATTTACATTGGTGAAAACGGTATTCTTGAATTTTCTAATACCAACCTTGAGCCAATTTCAGATGAAAAGCTTAATTCTATCAAAAAAGAGTTCTATAGTTCAGGGTACAATGCGCTTGAAATGCAAATATTGTTTATTCAAGAACAAAAAGAAACCTACACGGCTGCTTATGCCTTCTTGTTTGACAATACTTTTTTTGTTAGCACCGCCAAAGAAATGAATGATTTAATATACACCGATGTACTAAATCGTGATTATTTTGAGATGAAACCAAAGCTTTATCCCATTGAGCTTGAAATAAAATCAATTATTGGTGAAACTGTTTTTGATGAATTAAAAGCGGTACAGGATGACAGCCCCGATGAAACACAAACAAAACTGCTTGGTTACATTAAACCAGCCGAAGCATGTTTAGCCTATGCAGCCAAATTTAACAGCGAAGAGCACCATTTACAAGGTGTTTCATTGCTTGAACAGCTGCGAATTTATAACGCCACACTTACGGATACAACAATTGAACGCTGGGACAACGAAGACAAAAAAATATTTGTATTTGGCAGTAAATGAGAAAATTAGAGATAAATAATAAAACCTACCTGCTACCTGGTAAGTGGAACGAATTAAGTAAAGATGACCTGCTTAAATTCTGTAAAATAAACTTAATGCAGATTGATGAACGTATCATGCGCTTTGTCATGCTTAAATATTTCACAGGCTTGAAATGGAATACTATACTTACTATTCCTGCCAAATGCCTTCCTGATGTATTAGGAATATTTGATTATTTATTTGACCAAAGCCAATTGACCATTAATGTAGTGGGTGATTTATTTGGCATGAAAAGCCCTGAACCTGCCCTGCAGGATTTCACTTTCGAACAGTTTTTAGGCCAGGCTGAGCCTTATGCCTATTCAATTGCAATGGGTAAATGGAATGATATTGACCAATTACTAAATACACTTTATAATTACAACGGGCCAGAAAAAAATTCTGAGAAGCTAAAAAAACTAAAAGAACATGAAAAGCTTTCTATTTATTACTTTTACATGGGTTGCAGCAATTTTATAAAAAGAAAGTTTCCATTAGTATTTTCAGGATCATCAGATAAAAAAACAAAGCCAGATGGCCTTGAATTTACACGCCTGGTCAACTCGCTTAACCTTGGAGATGTAAGCCGTAATAACCAGATAAAAGGAAACAACCTGTATGAAAGCCTACAATTTTTGACTACTTTAATAGAAAAACATCAACAAAATGGACTTAAATAGCTACTTCGAACAATTAGCCATTGAACATAACGAGATACAGCATACCAGTGAAAAACCAGCTTTTTTCCGTGAGTATGCATCAGCGCGTATATTACTGGATACAAATTTTCATAAAAACCTAAGAAACTGCGGAAACAACATATTGATTAGCCAGTTTAACGATGATGGAAACCTGCCGGTACCCACCAATGATTTTAACCGTGAAAATCCAATAGGCACGTTATATATTTTTTCCAGGATATTGGCCTCCGAAATTGAAGATGCCAGGCTTACAGCCAAAGGAATCCGTGATGATATCTATGCACGTTTAAAAAGGGATATGCGTAGCCAGGATGATATATTCGAACGAGGCTTTCAAATTGAACAAATTTCGCCGGTCACTATTGGCCGGGTAGCCGATAACTTTTATGGCATGTCATTAAACATCAGCTATTCACAAAAATATACGGCTGTATATGATGAAAGCAAATGGACTGATACTATAAGTTAACCCATGCAAGTAGACCTAAATAAACCCAAATACCGTGTTGACTATGTAAAATGGGCAGAAATTGTCATAGAAAAATGGGAATTTAACATTGTGCAAAAAAACCTGATTTACAGTGGTGATTTGCTCCGTAGCTTTGAGCAAACCGTAAATGCCGAAGCCAGCGGAAATGCAGTTTTAATATCATTTGCTTTTAAATACTATCTACGAATGCTTGAAATGGGTGTAGGACGTGGCGTGCATATTGGTGACGAATCTAACCGTAGAAAATACAAGGTATATACCAAAACGCTTTACCGCGAAATGTACCGTTTATCAGAACTACTGGCCGAAAAATATGCCAACCGTGGCGCTGTAATGATAGCAGCTGGGTTTGGTGATGCTTTGACAGAACGTTTTAATTAAAAAGTAGACTAGATACTATACTAACAGCATACTTTTCGATACGGACTATTAAAATGAAAAAGTAATTAATTGAACGCGTAACGTAGCATACGAAACGATGCATAAGCCACCCACACCAGGTGGCTTTTTTATTCCAAAAAAATTCCTATCTTTGTAGTGCTAGACAATGAGATTTATGCACATAAAAAGTTTCCATAAGGCAAAATATAAGGGGCGGCAAAAGGTTGAAAGTGCCTTGTCTTTTCTTTACTTCGGTTCTGATTGTCTAGCAGTGACCGCCCCACTATGTTTAATTAAAATTTATGATTATGCTAGACAATCAGAACAAACAAGAAGAAGCCATCCAGGCATTTTTTAACGAACGAAACGCTACCGAGGTAGAAGAAAGCGTATGGGAAATTATTATTGCGCTAACAGTAAGCATCGATTTTGAATCTTATAGCCCAGTAGAACGCTCTATCATTTTTAATTTATTACACGATTTTATAACTTTAACCCGCAGCTTACAGCATTTGTTTTTGAACTGTGCTAAAACTTAGAAAAATGGGAGCAAGAATTTTATACCACAACATTACACAAGAAAAGGTAAACGAGACTGAAATAATTGACTTTGTTGATGAATACAACGAAGGTGATATAGTGTACAAAACCGAGGCTGGTAATGCCTGTATTGAAAAAATTACAGATGAAGAAATGGCAAAGCATATTAACTATGTAGAAAAATGGTATGCTGAGAATTACCCAGATGATTAATAGTAAAATGAGAAATTATGAACGAATATATTAAGCATCAAAATATCACTAATAAAGGCATGGAGTATGAGCCGATTTTACCGGCCGGCTTTCCTACGCATACAGATGATATTAATGGACAGCGAATATGCTTAGGTGACAAAGTTGTATATGATTATAAAGGGGAGTCAAATAGTTACTTTATTGTAGTATTTGAAAATAACGCATTTAGAAAGAAGTATCCAGGATGGGATGAAACGCTAATAAAGCCAATACTTAATTTTGGAACTCAGGCTAAATTAATGCGTTTAAAGGTGGCTGAAAAAGCTTCCAGATAACACAAATTGGCGCAAGTTTTCAACTTGTGCCTTTGGTAAAATATAACGGCAAGGCAATATGAAGCGGTTGCCTGAATGTCGCTTCAAAATTAGTACAAACTAACATGCAACTGATTTATATTGTATGTTATAAACTTTTAAATCATGTATTTAGACAATATAAAAAACAGTAAAGATCTTAGATATGATAAAATAATGCCCAAACTTATTGATTGGGTAAAATTAAACTGGGACGTAAAATTGAAAAAGAAAAGATCGAATAAAAAGAAATTTAATCTCCCAGTCAATTCTTGCAATCTAAGGGAAGCATATTCAAACGATTGGGTTAAATATATGCAGGAAGAAAAATATAAAGATTTGTTTGAATTATTTATAGCCCCGATTTGGCAGTATGGTTTTGATTGTGGCAGAAAAAACTTTGAACTGAAAGAATATAAAACATTAGAAAGGGAGCGTGATTTCTGGGAAAAATCATCAGATAGATGGGAGAAAATGGCCATTAAACGTTAATTGTTTATAACACCAAGCTAAAAAACGTTTCAATGTTTTTTTAGCGACTGTTATATTTAAATTCTAATACACTAATTTCTAAGTTCTAATAACTAATTTATAAAAAAAGTAGCCCCACGCTGCTTTTTTTTGTCCTTTAATCCACACGCTCAAAAATCCATTTTTGTACAAAAAAAGTACAAGTATGGATTTAAAAGACTTTTTCGACCTTGAATTTTACAAAGAACTACCACTTTTCTGGCAAATAATATTTGCATTTTTTGTAATTATGCTGGGTTGGTTTACTATTTTACTTAAAAACCCAAATTTCAGGACATTTATAGCCAATGGCTTTAAAAAAATGTTCCATTTCTTATCGGAAAAGGATTTACTCATACACCCGCTTTTTTATAACAAAAGGTACTACCTTAACCAGCTTCACAACATTAATTTTCAATCATCAGTAAAAACAAAACTATTCAGGCTATTACTTACTGAAGTCATTACGGCCAGTATTGAACTGCCTTATAAAGTAATACAAAAAACACGTCTTAAACACCTTTCACCAATAGAGTTGCGCAACTTGTTGCACTCTATGGTATATGATATAAAAAAACGGTACGAACAGGAAACCCGAACACGGTTTATTGAACTTTACGGACGCGAAAAAGGAATAAACCTGTTCATATTAATTTACGAAAGCAGCGATGGATTTAAAATATACCATCATGCCCGGTTAGAATTTATTATTGAAAACATCGAGAGGGTAATGATGTCGCAATCAAAATCTTTGCTTGATAGCGTGCGCACCATACTCACACAAATAGATATTGCCACCGATTTAGCCATAATAGACTGTGAAACCGCATTCAAAGAGCTAAACGGAAGAATTGAAAACATAATACCTTAACCATGGAACCAAACTTTTGGAAATACCTTATTTTCTTTATCGTAATCATTATTTATGGTAGAACAATACAATGGATAAATGAAAAGAACAAACGCCTTACACCCTTATTTATTTTAGTAGGCATAGCAGGAATCTACCTATTTATTCAATACATGAAAACCTAATAACTAAATGACTAAATGACCAATGACCAATGACTTAATGACCAATGACTTAATGACTTAATGACCAATGACTTAATCACTTAATGACTAAATGACCAATGACTAAGTAATATGGCAGTTATAGAAGGAACAGCAAAAGTACGTGTTGATGGGGCCCAGGCAGGCACCGAACTTGAAAAACTTGAAAGCAAAGCAAGGGATTTTAGAAAAGAACTTGTGGAACTTAAAAAACAAGATGTTCTTGATAATAAAAAAATTAAGAATGTAGAGAAAAGTTTAAAAGAAGTTACAAAAGAGATAAAAACAGTAAAGCAGCAAACAGCTGATTATAATAAAACACTTAAAAATATATCAGGTGCATCACTTAAAGAGTTAGAGACAGCCTACCGGAAACTTAGGAATGAAACAAGGCAGCTGGACCGCACCACAACACAGTACAAAAAAAATGCTGGCAACCTTCAAAGATTGCAAACCGAAATTTCGAAGGTAAGAAAAGAAATGCGTGGCGCCGGAACCGCGTCAAAAGGCTTTAGTTTTAATTTAAAAAGCATAGGCACACAATTACTTGGAGCAGCTGGCTTACTTAGTGCCGTAGATTTATTAGTGGATGGTGTTCGTGAGTTCATCGAAACATCCGAGGAATTAACAGATATACAGCAGGATTTAAAATCCTCCTTAGACCTGACAAAAAGAGAGCTAAAAGGAATGTCGGCTGAAATAAATGCAATTTCTTCCACGTTCAAAGTAGACTATAAAGCAACCACCGAGGCCGCAACTATCGCAACACTCAAATTTAAACAACCTTTAGAAGAAATTACAAGGCTTATAGAGGAAGGTTTTACAAAAGGTTCAAACAAAACAGGACAGTTTAATGATATTATCAAAGAAACATCCGCCAGGATGGCCGATGCAGGAATAAAAGCAGACCAGTATTTTGCCATAGTAAACCATGCAGTAACTTCAGGTGCCTATTCCGATAAAGGCATCCAATCAATTGCCGAAGCTGCACAAAGGTTACGTGAAAATACCCAGGCCACTGAAGATGCACTAAAACCACTTGGCGAAAGCATCAACCTTCAGATAAAACAAGAAATTGCTGCAAATAATAGTTTCAAGGCTGTTCAGCTGGTTAGTAAAGGATTACGCGATTTGGATCTATCCGCCCAGGAAGCCCAAACAATTATAGCCGATGTATTTGGTGGCGAAGGCGAAGAGGCAGGCCGTGATTATATTGAAACATTAGTTGATATAAGCCAAAATCTTGATAATGTAGCAGTAACAGCAACTGAAAACGAGCAAGCAACATTAAATCTTTCAAAATCGTGGAACCGGTTTGTTGCAGGTGTTTCAGAAAGCGATGGGATTTTTGCAAAAGTATGGTCAACATTTAAAAACCTTCTATCAGGTGCCATTAATGGTGTTACTTTGCTTATTACTAAAATTAATGATTGGCTAGATAGTTCTGGTAAGACCCTGAAAAAGATACCAGAAATTACAAAAAGCACACGAAAAGCCTATGATGAAGTAGATAAATCACAGCAACGCATCATAAACAGTAATGGCGATCTTGTAGATGGATATGGGAAAATATTAAAAACAGCCGCTGAGCTAAAAAAAGCCGCGATAGAACGGGCAAAGGCTGAAAAACAGCTTAACGATTTTATAAAATCGGCAAATGTAGATTTAATTGAAGACGAAAAACAGCGTGCCATTGCCGAAGTTGAACTTTGGGACGAAAAGGAAAAGAAGAAAATAGCATCCTCAAAAGCATCAAAAAAACTACGTGATGAAGCATTGCAGGCACAAGAAAAATTACACCAACAAAAGTTGCTTGATATTGAGGATGATTATAACGATAAGCTTGAGAAAAAATTTAATGATATAGGTGATTTCCTTAAAAAACAAAATGCAGACCTTGAAAAAGACCGGCAGGAAATAATAGACAACGAGCTTGAGGCCATTGCTGACAAATACGACAAGCAAATAGAACTTGCACAGGCCGAAGCAGATAAAGAAAGCGAGTTACAGGAAGAATTTCAACAACAGGTTTTAGAATTACAAATTGCCAAGGATGAAGCTTTAAAAGAGCACAAAGAAAAACGGGAGCAGGAACATGCCGAAAGGATAAAAGGAATCCGTGAAGAGTATGGTTTGGTTACCGATGAAGAGCACATGCAGAAAGAGCTTGACCAGCTTCGAACTTTTTATGATGACAAGCTTCTTACTGATGAAGAATATGAAATTGCAAAGGCAAATATAATACAAGCATATCGGGATAAACTACAGGATGATTTTAAGGAAAAAGAGGAAGAAAAGTTAAAGCTTATTGAAGATTCTATTCAAAAGCAAAAAGGTATTACCAGTGCATTTAGTGATTTTTTTTCGGAGGCAAAAGAGCAGGAACTTGCAGCAGCTGGTGATAATGAAGAAAAGAAAAAAGAAATAATGAAACGGTATGCCGACCGTGAATTTATTGTTACAGCATCTCATATTGTAGCCGATACAGCTGCATCGGTAATGAAAGCACTTGCACAATTAGGGCCTATTGCAGGACCTATCGCGGCATCATTTATTACCGCTACTGGAATTGCAAAACTGGCCGCAGCAAATGAAGAAAGAAAAAGGGTTAAAGGACTTGAAGGCGGCGGCGAATTTCCGGTTACCCGTGAGCAGGATGGCAAACAATTCCGTGCAACCTATGGTGGCAAAAAAAGAGGGTTTATTGACAAGCCAACAGTATTGGTTGGTGAATATGGAAAGCGTGAATTTGTAGTTTCAAACAAAAGTTTACAAGTCCCGGCAATTCAACGTGCCGTGAGTGCCATAAATGACTACCAGCAAGCCCACAGCCCTAAATATTTCAACTACGGAAGGATAAACAAAGCTTTGACAGCCATAAAAGGTTTTGAAGAAGGTGGGACTTTTGGAGGTTCTGAATCAGGAACCGGAAACGCGCAAATGAGTTATGAAAAAATGTATCAATTATTGAGCCTTTTACTTAACGAATTTCAAGGTTTTAGAAGTGATATTAATACCTGGCAAAGTGAAATAGAGGTATTTGTAGAATTGCAAAAAATACGCGATGGAATTGATACAATGGATAATCTGGAAACACAAGTAAGACTAGGATAGTAACCAATGACTTAATGACTTAATGACTAATGACTTAATAACCAATGACTAATAACTTTCTTTTATGCTCAAAATAATAGTTAACAGCCAAGAAGTAGATTTAGGAAGCCTAAGAGGCATAACCCTAAAATTTAACCCGGGTATATTTGATAACGACACCACCGAAGGAAGTTACAGCATTCCTTTTACCCTTCCGGCATCTGATATCAATAATATCATTTTTGGTTTTGCCTATAAAATGGGATCGGATAAGGAAGTTGTTGAGTTTACAGCTGAACTTTGGCACAGTGGTATAAAAATGAAGGAAGGAACAATAAAAGCCACAAAATTTACAAATACAAGCATTTCCTGTAATTTTTACATCGATAATGGTGGGCTTTATAAAGATTTTAACGAAAAATCGCTACCTGAAAATGATTTTGGTGGGTATAAAAATTGGTATTGGAAGCAATTTTGGAACCACGTGGAGGATGAATTTGTACTTTACCAGGTTGTTAATAAAAAATACTTCGAAGGCACATTAGCCTATTCATCACTAAATTCTTACGGAAACAGGCACAATTACTTTTTCAATGGTGATTTTGGATTTCGTGAGGATGAAGGCTCTATTATTACGCCATTTCCATTATTATGGCGTACACTTAATGCCTTATTTATTAATAAAGGATTCCGTTATTTTGACAGCTTTTTTTCACAGGGAGATTACCAAAGGTTAAATATATTTAATACAACAAATGCAATTGAAAGCGAAAACTATCCATCTGGAGAATATAATTATACACGCAATGTTTTAACCAGGTATAACATTGCAAACCATCTTCCTGATATGCCAACTGGTGACTTTATTAAGGCCATTCAAAACTTCTTCAATGTTAAATTTTTTGTTCGCGATGATAAAGTACAACTACTTGACAGACCTGCTTTATTAGATGTATCTAACTATCAGGACTTAAATGATAAATTAATTAATAATTATATCCGTGAATTAACAGAAATAACATATGATGGAATAGCATTTAGTATTAAACGCGACCAGAACGATGAAAATATTTCAGGATTGGCAGAAGCAAGTGAAAATGACAATATTACCGAAACTTCAATAGATCCTTTTTTAATAGAAGGAATTCCATATAAAACAGTCGTTTTGGCACAGCATTATTATCCAAGTTATTACAAATATATTAATCAAAGAGACATCATACCAGATGATCCATCTGATAACTGGTATTGGTATGTCTGGCCTTATCAATTCGGCCAGACTGATATGCATAAAAACCATGGACAGCAACAAGGGCTTTATTTAAATAATAGAGAATTAGAAATAAATTTGGGACTAAGTGGCCTTCCTTATGTTGACTTTGGAGAATCATCACCAGTATATTACAGTAATTATTTTCCAAGGGTAAGTCAATTAGGTAACAGTTATCAGCATGCAACAAAAACACCATTTTCTTTACGGCTAATGATTTATAACGGAGTACAATTGGTAGAAGGCGTATCTCAACCACATGGGACAATAGAACATGGTCAAATGTCTATTACGAGCAGTTGGAGTTACCATAAAAGGTGGGGAAACTATCTTGAATGGTACAAAGAAGCAATAAAAGAAAATTATGAACAAAAATTAAATCTTAAGGCCAGCGAAATAAAGAATTTCAATTTTGCACAAAAAAAACTCATAAAAGGCCATTTATTTTTTATAAAAGATATGCAGGTACAATTAACAAGGACAGAAGTTTTACCAGCAACTTGCAATATGATTAAAGCTGAATAGCTAAAATGTCCTTTAAATAAATATACATAATAATAATTTTTGCAGATGGCTTTAACTGTACAGGTACAACCACAAGATATAATATTATCTGGAAATCCAGCAACATTGACTGTATCCTCAAATACAGTTACCCAAAGTAACCATAAGATTCATGTTGAAATATTACAAGGTGAGTTAAAAATAGGTGAAGAAGAGGCACCATTACTTAATAATTCTGCAACTTTTGATGTATCAGATTATTTAAAAAAAAATGTAAAAACAAATTTTTCGATATTTGATTTTCTTGTAAATAAGGTACAGCTTGCATCCAACAGGTTAACGAGCTTCAAACTTAGAGTTTATGAGACTTATAATGGTGATGGAATTCAGCATAATAAACTTTTTTTAGCTTCATTTTATGTAATAGAAGGTGGTTTCTCAAGAATTTTTCAAAAAAATTACTTGTCATCTGGTAAAAAGTTTTACAATAATTTTTTACTTGATGAAAAAAGGTTTCTCACCTGGTCGCCTCAGAAGAAAATAACTGTAAATCAGTATGATTTTTTATATTTTATATACACAGGATCAACACAATATATAAGGGCTAGGCTTCGATTATTTTTTGATGACAATACAACATCAGAGGTTTATTCACTAAACTACCAGGCATCTAGTATGCATATGTATTTTGTTAATACGTCTTATCTTGCATATGAACTTGAAAATCAAGAATCATCTAAAAAAATAATAAAATATGAAGTTGTTATAATTCGAGGATCGTCTGTTGAAATTACAGAAACAAAAACTTATTATATTGATAGAAATACGTATAACAACTCAAGGCATATTGTTTTTCGAAATTCATTAGGTGGTTATGATATTATTTGCTTGAAGGGGGTTTCTGAGCAAAATAATTCAATAGAAAGAACAATAGGATATTTTCAAACAAAAGATGATGTCAGTAATTCAAAATTTAAAGAGAATTTCCAAGCAGCTTCTGGTTTTATGTTAACTCAGTATAATAGTGTTGAAGATGCTCGTAATTATATAACAGAACTGATAAATAGTAAAGAGATTTATGAAATTGTTGGAAAAAATATTATTCCGGTAATACCAACAAGTAAGAAATTTTCACCTAAAAGGGATGGCGAATTTTTATTCAGTTTCACATTTGAATATCAATACGCTTATAGTGATGAGTATTTTTCACCTTTCGAAAGAGAGCAGTATGTTAATCCACGTATACTTTATGAAAATGGAGAGGTAACACCATCACCGGTTGACGCAGGGCAAACTGCAACGCTTAATTTTGATATTACAATTAATGATAATGTTACAGTAGATTTTGAAATTAATTGGGGAGATGGTATCGGGACAACATTAATAAGTGGTGAAGTAATAAGTAAGGATTTACAAAAGAGCCTTACATCAAGCATAGTCATACCAGCAAATGTAGAAGGAACTAGAAACGTTTTGATAATAGATAGCCTTGGAGGAGTTTACGAAGTTGAATATTACATAGGAGATTTCGAAATGTTATTTGAAACTGGTGAACCCATGTTATTTGAAGATGGTGAACAAATGTTATTTGAAAATATATAATTATGCCTAAAGTATCAGCAAGAACTATTGTACATGAAGCGGAAGATCGTTATTTATACACTATAAGACCTTTTGGTGGCGGAATTTTTTCACCAGGTGAAAGAATAACAATACAAAACGCTGTAAGCACTGTTGATTTAACAGAAGAAGGGATTGAAAAATGGCAAGAGATGTTAAAGATAGGAATAGCTTCCGATTCTTTACGTGATATTGGTGTAGGATCTAATGAATTTAGTTCAAATGGAGTTTATAAAACTAATGAAAGTCATTCTTCTTTCTTGCCTGAAGGAACAAATGTGGTTGGAATTTTAGAAGTCTATAATTACGAAGAAAAGACGTTTTTAAGATATTCAACCGTTAATTCAGGTAAAGTTGAAATATATGTAGGATGCATTGAAGCTCGTTATTATTGGACAGGATGGACAAATGTGAACTCAGAAGGTTCAATATCTGCAGGTTCTGGTATATATCAAGACGGTTCTGTTTTTAAATTAGGCGGAAACCCACTTTCCGAAGATGTAGAAATAGACTTAAATGGCCACACTTTTACATTTTCCGGTGAAGATGCCGAATTAATAATGGAGATGTTAAATTCCGGTACAGGAATAACTTCATCATTTTCATTTGGAAGCGGAATAAATGTTAGTGTAGGCGAAGTATATGTATCTATTGGTTCTACAGGTATTGAGATTTATCAAGTACCAAAATTTATTAACCGAAATACACTACCGTCAAATAATGCCGAAAACGCAGTAGGAAATACAGTTTATATCACTGATGCAAGTACAACTAATTTGCCTGATACAACAAAAGTTGGCATTTTAGAAGCTTTTGATCATAATGAAAGTGGAGATGTAGAATTACGTTACACCACTTACACCGGTGGGGTAATGGAAATTTGGGGTAGGAAAAAGAGTAGTGGATCGTGGTATAATTGGAATAGAATTGAAGAAACTCCATCAACCATTTTAGATAAAATAGGAAATGGAAGCACAATTGATTCTCAATACTTGCCAAGTTATGTAGATGATATAATAGAAGGTGAATTAATAGATTCAACAACCTTTAACGATACCGAAGGAGATCCAGTTACACCATCATCAGGTAAAATTTATGTAGATATAGTTGCCGATGGAAGCCCTCAATATAGATGGACAGGAACCGTCTTCACATCTACAGACAATCCACTTGATTACACCACCCAACCAGAAGCAGAAACCGATAACCCAACAGAAAACACAAAAGTTGCTACTATACTAAGAGTTTTTCAGGGGTTTGTGCATTGGGTCGGAAATGTAACCTTTTCAACCTTCAATACAACGTCAAAAACCATAAAAGGGGCTATTAATGAATTAGCAGACAAAACAAAAAACGGATATGATGTAAAAACGTTAGCTCAATTAGATTCATTAATATCTTCTGCTCAACAAGGCATATGGGTAATATCTGCTGATATAGATTTAAATGGTGGAACAAAAGAAATTCCTTCGGACGTGATATTAGACTTCAGGGATTGCGCTTTTTCTAATGGAAATATTGTATTAAATGAAACAAAGATATTAAATCCAAGTTTTGACCATTCTTCTATTAGAATAAAGGGTAATATGTATAATGCTGATGGAAATCAAATCAATCCTATATTTTATCATGTAAAACGTAGTAATTTCCCTATTCGTCATAATATATGGTATAGTGCTTCCACAGGGTATACCTTGGATGAATGTTATGAAAAATTGAAATTATTAGGGTTTAACGAGTTTCAATGTAATTTTGGAATGAGTTTAGTGACGTATGATCCTCATATATCTATTGCTTCTAATTCTTCAATTGCAGGCACTCAAAATATTATAGATTATTTAACTGGTGTAAATTATGATATTAGAAGTTTTAAAATGCACACCACTGAAGATTCTCTTGACACTGATTTTCAGGACGCAAAGGAACAATTCATCAGGGATATAATAGGCAGTGGGATATTTCCTAATTTGGAAAGCGTTTTTCTATTAAATGAGAATGAAGACGCTTATTCGGATGACAGCACTATGGACTATATTGCTGAAATTTGTTCAGATTTAAAGACCACGTACGCTAATATTGATTTTTCAGTAACATTCTCCAGCATATCTGATTTACACACCTCAGATTTGTTACCACTTGATAAGCTTGCTTTGTATGATATTAATATATTTTCTGCTAACATTTATCCTTATATGTGTTCTAATAATCAAGTAGATGGAGATGTTTTTATCGATAGACTAAATCAGCAAATAGAGAACATGTATAAAGCATTTACGTATACAAGTGAGAAACGAGGAATGGCTCTAAGTAATATCTACGTTACAGAATTTGGCGGAGGAGATAATAGTAACGGTGGATATGCTGGTGGTGAAGGTGGAACAGGAGTTTATACGAAAAATACAATAGATTACCACAGATATGTACTCCAAAACTTTGAAAAATATTACAAGGCAGTATATATGTGGAGATGTTTCTTATGGTCAGATGAAACAATTGAGGAAGGTATAAAATTATTTAAAAGTTTAAAAATTTAAGAAATGATTAAACAAAATAGTATTACTGTAACAGGAGCAGTTTATAATAAATTATTTGGTTTTGAATTGACCCCATCCACAATTTATGTTGATTTTATCATACAGTCAAATCTTACTTCAAGTTATGACAATATCTACAAATTTAGATTAAAGATTGGAGCTAATGACGGAGATCTAGCATTAACTCTCGTTGGTGTAGGTCAGGCAGGCAATATTAATGATTTAGCCACTTTTTTGTCTGAATTTTGTATTGCTACCGATTCTGAAGGTAATTATGGCGTATTTTGCACTAATTTTGGCATAAAAACAATAGAAATCATACCACAAGATTCGGGTATATACCAGACAAAAATAACGGATGTAATAACTGGAGGTATGTATTTAGGAGAATATTATAATACACAGTATGATCCAGGAGACATAACACAGATAACCACAGCCGAAGCATTAAGAGGAATACAATATTTAAAATATACTGTAAGAAAGTACATATTAGATAATAACGGCAAAGAATCTTACATATTAAGTGCTACAAGATTGGCGTCAATGCCTGACTATGGAGATTTACCAGGAGGGCAAGTATATTTTTATACTACGGGAAAAAGGACTTTTTTTCAATCTGGAACTGACAGTACTTTTTATGAAGCAGATGGAGTTCTGGCAGGAACTCTAAGAAGTGGAATAACAGCAAATAGACCAACAGTAGCAACTAATAGTATCTATGTTGGATTTGTATATTTTGATACTACATTAGGAAGGTTAGTGGTTCATACAGGAAGTGATGTTTGGATTGTTCTTAATTATTATCCTTCAATAACAGATGACGGAACGGACGTGACTATCGATGCTAATCTAGGAGTATCAGGTCAAGCTCATAGTGGAAACCATACACAAACTTTTGCCGCAAGCACAACCTTTAATGCGAATAATGGTACGAATCAGTATATGCTTGTTACGGGGGATTGTACTATTAATATTTCCAATCTAAATGTTGGAGTAATGACGATAAAATTAAAGAATTCAGGTGCCGCGCATACTATCACGATTGGGAGTAGTTTTGGAGACCCGATGGATGATATTGCAGAATTGAAAACAGCAGATGGAGACACGAATACTATCATGGTAATAAGAGGTGCAGATAATACTTATGAATATACAATTAATGGCAGAACAGTTTAATTATTAATTATAAAATTTAAAAATTATGAAAATAACAGTTCCAAAAACAGCAGCTCATTACGGAGGTAATTTATTTGAATTATATTATAAAATTGCTGTTGTGGACGGTGATAATATCACAAGAACGCAGAACAATGGGAATATTATCTTATTTGGAGATTATGAGTTAACAATCAATGAGATATTAGATATATTGAATGAAGGTGGTGAAGTTGAAGAATATCTTATGGCTATCCGGGCTGATATTGATATACTTGGAGATTTATTGCCAGATATTGAAAACCCAGGAGCTACACCTCCAATTGTGGAGCTACCAAACAGAATGACGATTGACGATGAAGGCACTGCTGAGGTAAGAGCCTTTAAATATTGGTTTGGTCAAAATTGTAGTTTCTGGAAAAAAGATGACGACACGCAAATTTATTTCACTACAAATCCAGTAGGCACTTCTGTGGCTCAATATTTAAAAGGTTCTCAATTAAGGGCTTTATTTCAAGCTTATGGAGGTGGAGCACCATCTGTAGTAGATAGGAATCTATTGGTAAGAACAATATCTGATTATGAATCAGAAATTGCTAGTGGTTGGACTCAAATAATATTTTAAAATGTTGAATACTCCTACAGGTTTGTTGTCTCCAAAGAGCAGTGCTGTTGATAATAGTTTTAAATTAACTATTGATACCTCATTGGGTGCAGGGACAACTTTTACTTTACCTTTGCCTAGTGGTGAAACCTATGATTTTTGGTGGGACCCTGGAGATAGAAGTTCAGACATTCATGTAACTTCTTATAATGATGCAAATATAACTTATGATTATGGGGTTGCTTTTAATGGCCAAATTTCAATAGGAACACATCCAGGTGATAAGTGCGGCGGATGGTCATTTAATAACGGAGGCGATAAGTTAAAAATAACAAGCGTAGATCAGTTAGGAAGTGTCGGATTTGACACATTAGAAAGAGCCTTTTATGGTTGTAATAATCTTACGTCTATCAATGCCGAGGGCTCAGATTTAACAGGTTGCATTAGTTTAAACGGATTTGCTAGAAACTGCCCATCGCTAACCAGTTTATTAACTTCCGGCTGGGTTGTGTCGGATGTTGAGGATTTTGGCGGATTTATCACAAACTCAACGGCTCTAACTTCATTAGATTGTAGCAGTTGGGACACTTCTTCGGCAACTACGTTTAGAGCGTTTGCTGAACTTGCTATTAATTTAGCCACTCTTACCACCTCAGGCTGGGGTACTTCCAATGTAACTGATTTTTACGCATTTATAAGACGTACAGATGTAACCGAGTTAGATGTAACAAGCTGGGATATGTCAAACGTTACTGGTTTAGAACTTTTTGCAGAGAGATGTAGGGATTTAACATCAATAGACACTTCAGGGTGGGTGTTATCTAGTAATCCTAATTGTTATCAATCCTTTTATTTATGTGATGCGTTAACATCTTATTTTAATCCTGACGTATGGTGGAATTATACGCCAGCAATAACTAACCACAGTTATACTTTTTATGGCGCTACTAGCATTAGCAACTATGCTTCAATACCAAACGAATGGAAAGGACTATAACATGAAAAAAACTATTAATTTTATTATTTTTATTGCCTATTTTGGCATTTAGCCAAGAAAACAAAAATATCATAGGCAAGGATAAAATGCTTCATTTCGGTGGAGGGGTTTTAATTTCAGAAATTTCTTATACTCCTTATTATTCAGGTAATTGGGATTTTAGAACCTCAACAAAAGTTGCATTTTGGGGAACATTAACAGCTTCTTTTTATAAAGAAATGGCTGATAGTTACGGACAAACAGGATGGAGCTGGCAAGACATAGGTTATTCAATGACTGGATGTATCTTAACTATTGGAGTAAATTACGGAATTCATAAAATAAGACATAGAAAAAAGAAAAAATTAATAACCCTATAAAATCAAAAATAGATATGTTTGGAACGATAAAGATTACAATGTTAGGAATATTTGCAACAGTAGCAGCAAAAGAATTTGAAAACCCTTATTCTAAGTGTTACATTAGTTTCATTAATAATCCAAATTACTAATCATTTGATTTGCCATTTGCAAATCACCATCAGCATATAAGTTTGTAATCGATATACTATGGTGCCTCGCCTGGTCACGCACAATTAAAGGATCGCCAACCATATGTATCATATCTGTTATTCCGGTATCTTTTAAGCTATAAAACTGGTATGTTTCAGGAAATTTTAATGTTTTTCTTACCTTTAACCAATAATCACGAAATTGTTTTTCAGATTTTTTTATGGTACCAGGCTTAAAGTTTTCAGAAAAAAGGTAATTATCTGAAGGATATTGATAAATTTTTAAATCAATTAACAATCGGCCAAGCCTTTTAGGAATACTTACTACAGCATTTTTTCTATTTTTTGCCGTTTGTTCTGTCACTAAAATAGTACCTTTTGCAAAATTTATTTGGTTAATCCTTAATTCAGAAAGTTCCTTTGGCCTTATAAATGTGTAATATTCCATTTCACATGCCAACAGGTAGTGCCTATTTGTTTCATTTAAATAGTTCCTTAGTTTTAACAAATCAGATGAAAGCAAAGATTTTCTTTTTTTGCTTCCTTTTTTTAAATTGCTAATCCCATCCGTAAATTTATGTTTTAGGTAATTATGGTCGATTAAAAAAGTGGCGAATACACGTAAAACAGCCAGGTAATTATTTCTTGTTATAGCCGCGCTATCCCTTTCTATATATATATGCTCTAAAAATTCATTGATTAATTGCTTATCCAATTTATAAATATAAATATCACCTTTCCTTGTGTCATTTAACCACTTTTGCATATTTCTGGGATAAGAAATATAATTTCGGTAAGTTTCTTCACGAATCACATCATCAGCCATTTTCTTTTCTGAAACTTTCCAAAAATGATTTAATGCATCTGATAGTTTATGATATGATTTTGAAGTTTCAGGATCGATAAAAGGATTCCAACCACTATATAATTTTACATTAATCCTGTTAATTAAGTCCCTGGCATATTTCCGCCTTTCCTTAACAGATTTTATCCTGTTTATTTTTATACGCTTCCTGCTTAATGCCTTTTTTTCAGGATTAAAGGCATAAAATGAAATATACCAAATTTTACCTTCATGGAGCTTAGCTGGAATAAATTGTTGAAGTTCTTGCATTTTTTTTTTATGTGAATTAAGTCCAGATTTTGTCCCGATTCCCAAAACACATAAAAAAAAGCTATCCCGTTACTGTCCCGCTAAATTACAAAAAACTGTGTAATTTACTGTAATTTAACTAGTTGATAAAAATTTGTCGGGGTGAGAGGATTTAATAAACCCACCATAACCACCACAACTATCTCATTATCAGAACAAATTTTTTCTAAATTTCATGTGTTCTGTCCCGTTTTTGTCCCGGTACGGCGGGAATTATTTATTTGATTTTTAGTGTGTTGAAAAAATATATTTGATTTCCTATTCATAATATCGTTATGGAAGAATGCCACTAACAGAAGCAATCACAAAATTACCAGAGCTGGTACTTTCCTTAAAAACTTTTTCCTGATATTTTATCCTAACAGTAACAGTTGCATCATAATTATCTGCCTGGGCCATTAACGAAACAAAATCATCCTTGTTCATTATAAATGAAGTGCTCCAACTTCCACCATTAGCATCATACTGATTTGTTCCGCCCTGATTATTACTATATGTTACATTAAATCCATTTGGAATACAAGTAACTTCATATTCTACGGTACCGCTTATAGGCTCAACATCGGTTGTACCGCAACTAAAAAACATGGCCAACAAGCCAAACAAAATAAATCTTTTCATAGGGTTTTATTATTAAGGGTTTAATCCGTATTTAAATAATATTTCGCTGCTTTGCTCTACAAGTAGAATTAATTCTTTTACGCTTGCACTCATATTACCACGATAAAGTATTTTATCCATCTCTAAACGGTCCGGGTCCGATACATTATTTACCACGGTAAACTTTATATAATTAGCTTTTAACTTTTTTAGTACAATAATTTTTTTTTAGTACTGCATCTGTTTCAATATCATAGCTGTTATTATCTCTTTGCGATGAGATTTTTAAGGTTTCAATTTCTTTTTCTAGCAAGGAGATAATTTTTTCCAAATCTTTAATCCTATCTTTTAATATTTCATTCTCGTTTTTTATGCCGTAGGTTTGTTTTGGATCTAATACTTCATTTTGTACGTATTTTAATTCTTTTTCTTTGCTTGAAAAAAAGTACCCTACATCAATATTTAATACATCTGCTATTCGATACAGAGTAGACAGCTTCATGTCTCCTCTTCTTATCATGCGTTGATAACCAACTGTTGACATTTTTAATTTATCACAAAACTCCTGTTGTGTCATCAATGGTTTTCTTAATTCCTCTATAATATTGAAATCCAGCATTATATATTTAGAATTATTTTAAATAAGTACTTTTGTATGTTAAATACATATAATTGTTTGTATTTTATACAAACTTTTGTTTACCTTTGACGATATAAATAACTAATATTTTTACCTATGAGCAAAGATACGAATAAAAACGGAATGTTATCGCTTGCTGTAAGCGATAATATTTCAAAGTTCATTCTTGAAACAGAGAATTTTAAATCACTTATATGCAACAGGCATAATAATTTCAGAAATGAACTTTTTGAAATGTGCAACGATTGTGTAAAAACAAAAGTTGACTATCAAACCTGGAAAAACAGGTTTTCTTACCCAAACAAATTTATCCCGAAAGATGATCGCGAACACATCGTAATGGTAATGAAGGAAAGCTTAGCACATGTCCTTCAAAAACAGGCCGATTTTATCAAAGATAAATTGGAGCTCAGGCCAAAAGACATTGAACATGTTAACGACTACTATAACAATCTGGAAGATAGATTGGAAAAAACTGTAAATGCATTTGAAACTTATAAAATTATAAGCCATGAGTAGAAAAAGATGTAAAAAAAACCTTCACAAAAGGTATCAGGGAGTTTGCGAAGAAAATGGATGTGACAATATTGGTTATTGGTCAGAACAGGAACAAAAATTCTTGTGCAAGCACCATTTAAAGAAAAAACTTATCAACTACGGTATTGCCATAGGTGCCATAGCATGCAGTATTATACTGTTTTTTGCAGTGGCCTTATGAAAAATATCGTGTATCCTTCATTAAACGATTGCCCGGTTTGCGAAAACCGGCTTTCTGAAACCCTTGAATATTATTTCTGCGATACATGCGGCTTTAGCCACGATAAGGACAATAAAGAAAAGGCACCGGAAAAAACTGTTTTAATTGATTTTTAATAATAAATACCTATGAAAAATTTAAACTATAAACCCGAAATTTTTGAAATGATTGCAACGGATCCAATGTTGCAGGCAAAAATAGCCAACAGGGCTGATGTAACCGAGCTTGAATACATAAAAGATTTAGCCGAAGAAAATGACCCCATTTTGACTATTGGCAGGTTCCCGGTTATTATAATAAACCACTACAACCAATCAATGCCCGAAAACATGAAGCAACAAATTGAATACCTATACGATGGCTTACAACCTGTTTATACGGCAAATTTCCAAAAGGAAATACTTGAATTGAGTATTAATCAATAAATACATAAAAATGGAAAAAAATGATATAAAAAATAACCCTCTGGTAAAATTAGGAAGTGATTTTAGAAAAATGACAGAGGTATTTAAAAAACAAGCTGAATTGCTTGAAAAACAAATAGTAATAAAGAATAAAAACGATGAAAAACAACATTAGAGTTGAGCGTGCAAAAAAAAGGATGACCCAAACCGATCTTGCCAGTGCTGTTGGTACATGTAAAGTTAACATTGGCAATATTGAAAATGGTAAAACAATACCACGTTTAAGCCTGGCCATGCGAATTGCCAAATTTTTTGGTAAAAAAGTAGATGAAATATTTCACGAGGAGGAAGAATAATGGAAAACCTTGCATGTTTTGATTTATTATTTGCCTCCCCATTTAACTACCCGGATGTCTTCGGGAGTGAAGTAATGGATGGTTTAGCGACTTAAATGGCGGGAGGAGACACAACAAATATTGTATGAAAGGAGCAATAAGTGTTATATAGAAGCCACAATCCATTTCAAGACTGACAGACTGGAAAGACAGTCACTTTTAACTATTAAAAATAGATATATGAAAAAAAACATTAAAACTCTAATTGAAGAAAATGGGTTTATAACGGTATTCAAAAACATTTATAACGATTATAAAGATGTTGTTAAAATGAGAGCCAAATTGCAACGAGAAATGTCAATTATAAACAAAAATGAAAAAGACATTAAAGAACAAGCAATGCAATATTTAAAAATAGCCAATCAAATGGGTAAATGTCAAATAATAGGAACTAAAATAATAGCTCAAAAAATAGAAGATCAGAGTATTTTATCTTTTGAATATGACGAATCATGCCCATCACATGGAATTGAAATACGTACAACTAATTTGATAACTATTAATGGTAAATAGATAATGAAAACAGAAAAATTTGAATTATTCGCAATAGTAGAGCTTTTTGGACACCAAAAAATGGCCGGTAAAGTGAGTGAGCAAAGCGTAGGTGCTTCAACATTTATAAGGATAG
>Ga0272441_10004921_pt1 | contig 23701 bp, 23 predicted proteins | sample SSMProp6N_FD_193582 | JGI IMG/M metagenome (GOLD analysis project Ga0272441, IMG submission 193582) | Marine sediment archaeal communities from Little Sippewissett salt marsh, Falmouth, MA, United States - SSM-Prop-6N | ecosystem: Environmental > Aquatic > Marine > Wetlands > Sediment ...
GCGTATCTGCTACAAGCCCGTCATACGCCCCATCGCCGGCATCAAAATCCTGCATCAGCACCTCGCAGCCAGGTTTGCGGTCCCATGCTCCCTGGCAGACGGTACGCGCCCCGGGGCGCTGCGGCAAGCCGGTACGGCGGCAGCGCTATTTGCGGCGCCAGCCGGATCCATCATGAACGAACTGGCCTGCGGGCGCTTGTTGCACCAATTTCTGGCCGGCCAGCTTCTCAACGGCGCTCAGGCTCGTCGCCTGATCGGCAGCGATTTTGCCGTAGCTGGCTTTGCGCCGCAGATTGACGCCATCGCCCAATTGCCGCACGGCGGCAGACGGCGCGCTGGGATAGCCCACATAGCCCGTCGACATTTCGCCGATCGCGCCTTGCGATTTGGCCTGGTCGAGGGTCAACGCGTAGGCAGGGCTTAAGGATAGCAATGCCGATACCAGCACGGCGGCCAGGCCCACAGCGATAGCGCCGATGGGGGTACGGCTTCGAAAACGGCGGTCAACGGCGCGCATGGTAAGTCCTCTATTCAGCTTGGTTTGCACGGTTAGAACAGATCCGGGTTGTCGGCAAACAGGTCATCGAGTTCGCGGTCAACCTTGATGCGGACTTCCTGCTCGATCTTGACGTTGAGATTAATCTCAATCGGGTCTTCGGGCGCTTCCACTTTCACCGTCGGCGAGCATGCAGCAACGCACACCCCAACAATGCCCACAAGCACCGCGCCTATGCCTCTCCGCACCATACCGTTCCCCACTCTGGTTACCATACGCCACCTTAGCGGCCGCACCGCGCCGTCGCTAGCCGGCGCGAGGCGTGCCTATTTGCCGCTGCTGAGGGCGCCTACGGCCCATCTTGGCCGCCTTCAGGGTCCACGCGCTGCACATCAATGCCGGTTAAATCTTCTTTGCCGGTGACGATGTCAAGCGGCCGGAACCCAACCAAGCCACGGCGTACCAGCTCCACAAAGGCGCCTTTGGTGGTGATGTTGAAATGCACCGGGTAGCCGTCATAAAGCGCCGGATTGGCGCCTTCGAGCACGACACGCACATCCAAATCGCCGGCAACGGGCCCGTCGATCTCGACGCGCATCACCGTGAAACGGAAATTCTCCAGCGCTTTAAACGCGATATTGGCGCCTTGCGCGGTGCCGGCAGCAGCATCAGCGGCAGCGCTCGCATAGCGGATGGCGCCGCCCGGTTCGGCCGCCAAGCGCGCTTTGGTGACGTAGGCAGCGCCGTCGCGGATATCGATGGGCACCACGCCGCCCAAAGTGCCCTCACCCGACAGGCCGTCTACGTCGATCAGCGCTAGCACTTGCGCTAGATCGACACCGGCGGCGGACAGCTCCACCCGTTGCGCCGGCGCGCGGGTGTTAAGAACGCCGGAGGTTAAAACCAATTCCCCGCCTGCAAACGGCCAGCGGGCCTTATCGATGATGACGTCGCCGCCGCCGCTGATCTGCGCGCGCGCCACGCCATCGGTCAGCGGCACGCCGGCATCGATGAGGCCAATGGCTATGTCCTGCACGCCGTCGGTGCGCACCGGCACCAGGCTGGAAAACGCGACCGTGCCGAAAATGCCCGCCAGCCGCGCCGCGCGCGCCTGCAAAGCAAGGTCAGCCAGCACCAGCGTGCCGCGCGACGCCGCCAGCCCGTCCGCCGTCCAGCCGATCACACCATCGGCCGACACGTCGCCGCTGACAGCGGCAACATGGCCGCGCAAGGCCGGCACCAGCACATCCGGTTGCAGCCCCGCTTCGCCAAACGCCAACGGGCCAAGCGAAAACGACATATGGCCGCGCTGCGCTGCTAGATCATGGGTCAGCGTGCCGCGCGCCAGGCGCGTCCCCCCGGCCGCAACCCGCACCGGGCCGGTGATACCCCCGGCGCCCGGCCCTTGGCCCGGTGGCGCGCGAAGCGACAGATCAGCCTCAACGTCTAGCGGCGCAAAGCGGGACGCTGCTTGCAGATCGCGCAGCGTGGCGGCGTCAATCTCAAGCCGCGCGGCAGCGTCCGCGCCTGGCGGGCCGGCGGTATGGGTCAGCCGTCCGCGCAGACCGGTCACTTGCACGTTTTGGCCGCCGAAGGTTACATCGCCGCCGTCCAGATCGAGCACCGTGTGCACGGTGCCATCCGCTGCCGCGGCGATGCGGGCGCGGACTGCCGGCGCCGTGCCATGGGCCAGCTCGGCCACGGTGAACGCCGCCGGCGGCAGGGTGAACAGCGCCTGCAGGCGCGTGTCTGGGGTCGCTGTAGCTAGAGCTGGTGCGGCCGTACCAGCCGTGAGCACCGGCGCGTCACCCTCAGGGCAGAGGGCAAGATCGGCAAGCTGCCACGTCGCCGCTGCGGCGGGCGTAACCTCTAAAGGCACGCAGTCGTCGACCCACAGATCGCCGCGCCCGGTGGCCGGATCATAGGCAAACCGCGATGCGACCTGCGCCTGCACCGCGGCAACCGGTACCCCATTCTGGGTCTGGGTCTGGGCCTGGGCGCCTGCCGCATAGGCGAGGCGGCCGCCCAGCGTGCCGGCGAGCGCCCCTAAGGCATCCATCGTAAGGCGCGCATAGCCTTGGGTGAGCGTGGCGCTGCCGCGCAACGCCGGATGGGTGGCGGTCAGCGCGATTTTGTCTGCATCCAGCGTATAGGTGCCGTCGCGCGCGCTGGCCGCCACCTGCGCCCGGCCGCGCGCCAGCGCGCCGCGCAGCGTGAGAGATGCCTGGGCCGTGGTGTGTTCCGCCGCCAACGCAATGTCGCCGTCGCCGGCAAGCTCCACCACACCTTGCGGCGTGGTCAGCAGAACGGCGGCATCACGCACGGTCACCGTCGACACCGGCGGTACCGGTGGCATCGCCTCCGGTGGTGGCCCGTCTTGCGCACCTGCCTGCTCGATCCAGGTACTGACACTCCCCAAATCCACGCCGCCTGGGCCGGCACGACCGCGCACCACCACCCCGTGCAGGTCCAAACGCGCAGCGCGCCCGTGCAGCAGGCTGGTCAGCGTGTAGCGGAGCGTCGCCCGATCGATGGTCAAGTCGGCGCCGGCGGCACCTGGCCGCGCTACGCGCACGTCTTCGATGGTAGCCGAGCGCCAACCGATAGCGCCGATGGTGAAGTCTATGTTGCTGGCGTCTAGGTCGCGCAGCAGCGCCACCGCAATCGGCTTGGCGATTTGCGGCAGGAAATACACGATGCCGCCGGCCGCCGCCAGCAGCAGCAGCGCCATTAGCGCAAACGCCCGCGTTACCGACCACAGGGCCGCAGGTGCCGGCGTGAGCGGGGGCGTGTGGGGGGGCGCATCGCCCGGCTCACCGCCGCGGCGGGGTGCTGGTGTTTCATCACCGGATGTCATGCTGCACCGCTATTCTGCCTTATTGCTGCCCGAGAGCCTGTGTAGCCGGGCGCTATGGCATATAGTTACCAAGTGATTCGCGCGTGCAAGAGCGCGGCGCCGCACCCAGGCGGCAATAGCCTGCCGCAGGGGCTGTGCGCCAACCATAGCGGCAGCCGCACCCCTCACAGCACCGCCCGATCACGGCCTAACAGCACAGCCCGCCGCGCGGGCGGCAGGCGGCTGGACGTGAGGACGTAGCGCCGAATGAGCAGATTTTCACTTTTAGAGACACATATCCGGGCGGGCCTCGTGGCGATAACGCTGCTGGCAGCCACCCTAGGGCTGCTGGCGCTGCCGCACCCCGCGCAGGCGCAATGGGTCTCCACCGGCGAACTGGTGGACAGCTATTGCGATAGTGACGACCCGGAGCAGGCGGCGTTCTGCGTCGGCTACGTGGCCGGCGCCTTGCACGCGCTCACCGCGCCGCCCGAACTGATGCCGACCGGCCGGTTTTGCATCGATATCGAACGCCAACCCAGCCTGACCGCCATCACCGAACGGCTGATCGCCGTGCGCAAGGAGCAGCCCGATATTGCCGCAACGCCGGTGTTCACGGTGCTGGCGGCGATCATCGAGCGCAGCTTTCCGTGCCCGGAGGAGCTTTCAACCATGCCGACGCAGCCGCAGGCGGACGCGCCGGAAACACCCACCGACCTCTTTGGCCTACCCGCGGAAGAATAGGCCGCGGAAGAATAGGCCGCGGCTAACCGATACCGCAGCGTCAACAGATGGGAGAGACCCGCACATGCCCCCCGCCCCGCATCGCCGTATCTGCGTAACCCGCCGCGCTGCCGCCGGCGCCGTGCTGCTGGCGGCAAGTCTGGCCGTGACACTCACACCGGCGCCCGCCCAAACCACCTCTACCCAGACTGCCGCCGCCCAGACTACCGCCCAGATCCCCGCCGCGCACAATAGCGCCGCCGCGGACCCCGCAGCGGCACCGGAAGAAACCACCTATTCGCAAGCCGAAGTGCTAGAGGTCATCACCGGCTTTTTCGGCCACGTATCGGAAGACATGGCCAGGGCCGTGGAAGCGATCTTCGCGGATTTGGGCCGGCCGAACGGATATATCGCCGGCGGCGAAGGCGCCGGTGCCTTCGCTGTGGGCCTGCGTTACGGGGCGGGCACCCTCAACATGAAACCCGGCCGCGCGCAGGAGGTCTATTGGCAAGGCCCATCGATCGGCTGGGATGTGGGCGGCAACGCTGCCAAGGTCTTTACCCTGGTCTATAACCTGCCCAACGTCGACGGTATCTACCGGCGCTTTCCTGGCGTTGAAGGTACGTTTTATTTCGTTGGCGGCGTCGGGGTGAACTACCAGCAAGCAGGCGATGTCATTCTAACGCCGATGCGAGCGGGCGTCGGCCTGCGCGCCGGGGCGAATGTGGGGTATCTCAGCTATACCCGCAAACGGCGTATTCTGCCGTTTTAGACCGCGTCCTATTGAAGAGATGCTGCGTTTAGCGGGTGTTCACGCGGGCGGTGCGTCTTGCGCATTCTCGCGCCGGTATTTGAGCTCGCGCTGCGCTACGGCAGCGCCGCGGACGCTGAAATAGCCCACAGCCCCGGCGACCAGCGCCACAAACGGCCAATCGGCAAAAAACCCGGTCAATTGCATAAGCGCGTAGGTCACCACCGCCACGCCTGCCCACGCGCCCAGCGCGGTTTTATGGCCGCCATCTTCAAACCAGTCTGCCGGCGCTGCATCATCGTGCATCTCCGCCGCACCGGTAGACGGCGGCGCCACGGACACCGGGTTGGGGTCTTGCAAATCACTCATGGCCACCAGCATAGCCCCATTTTGCCGCCAGGGTCACGTATTGTGCGCACCCGGCGTCAGCGCCCCACCAACCCCCTGTCAGTCCCTTGTCCACCCCTTGCCCGCGCCTTGTCCGCCCCTTGTCCGCCGCTTGTCTCCACCACAACCTGAGGCCGCGCCCACGTCGCTGGACCCTCCGGTCAAGCCGTAGGGTGCGCGGTGGAGGTGGGGTTGGGCGATACATCCCCGCCCCGCACCCCCAAGGCCGCGACCCAAGGCCGCGACCGCGGCCCGGCGCCTATGCGCCGCCCCGTCGGAGCGGTTGCGCGTAGCGCAACACGCGTGAGACACAAAATGGTGACCCCTAGGGGAATCGAACCCCTGTTTCTGCCGTGAGAGGGCAGCGTCCTAACCGCTAGACGAAGGGGCCCTTACAATAGCGAGAATAGTGGCAACAGCGGCGATACTGGCGCTGCCGCGTATATAAGCGCCGCATGTGCCCCGGGCAAGGACGGCGGTTAGGGCGCGCGCGGCGTTAGCACCAGCGACCTTAGGACACGGCCGTCGCGGGCATCCACGACCATGATCCGCTCCGGCTGGCCTTGTGGGCCGCGCAGATGAAGGATCAGCCGGCGCCCATCGCCGGTTACGGCGTGGATGCGATACCCCGGCGGCACCGGCACCGCAACATCGCCGCTAGCCGTAACAGGGGCGGCGGCGGGCGGCGGCGTTTGGGCTTCTTCGCCCGATGATGCTATGCGTGAGGCGATGGTCGCCACCACGATGGCAAAACCGACGATCAGCAAAATGCCAAGCACGATGACGACAACAAGCAAGACCCGCTCGCCGCGCGCCGGGGCGGTAGCGCCAGCTGCGTCTTGGACGACTGCGTCTTGGGCCTCCCTGTGTTGGGCGCTCCTGTCTGGAGTATCGCCGGAACAGGTTTCGTGCTGAGCCGCCATGGGTGATCTCCCGCCATCCGATATGCCCTGCATCCCATATCGCGTAGAGGTGCTTGATGCCAAGGGCAGCGCGCAAGCGCCCCAGCGCATGCGGGTGATTGTCGGCGACAGCGCCCCCACAATGCGCATCGACAAGCTGCTGGCCACGGCTATTGCCGATATATCGCGCGCACGCGTTCAGGCGCTGATCGCCGACGGCATGGTGAGCGCGTGCGATAGTCCTTATACGGATGCGCAGGCCCACCCCATCCACAACCCGGACGCGCGCGCGGCAGCATCCACCACCTATCAGCTATGCCTACCGCCGGCGAAACCGGCGACGCCGCAGCCGCAAGCAATCGCGCTGGACGTGCTGTATGAAGATGACGCGCTCATCGTCGTCAACAAGCCCGCCGGCATGGTGGTACACCCGGCGGCAGGCAACGCAGACGGCACCTTGGTGAACGCCCTGCTGGCCCATTGCCACAACACCTTGTCGGGTATTGGCGGCGTTGCCCGGCCGGGCATTGTGCACCGGCTCGACAAAGATACATCCGGCGTTCTGGTGGCGGCCAAAACCGACGCGGCGCATCGCGCGCTGGCGGCGCAATTTGCCGCCCACGGCGCCGACGGCGCGCTGACCCGCGCCTATAGGGCGCTAGTATGGGGGGCGCCGCGCCGGCACGCCGTCACCATAGATGCCCCCATCGGCCGCCACCGCGCCGACCGCACGAAAATGGCCATCGTGCCGCCGCCGGCAGGCCGCCGCGCCGTCACCCATGTGACGGTCACGCAGACCTTCGCGCCGGCCGGCAAGCCGGTGGCCGCCCACGTCGACTGCCGGCTGGAAACGGGCCGTACCCACCAAATCCGCGTGCATTTGGCGCACGAAGGATGCCCGGTTATCGGCGACCCCGTATACGGCCGCGGCCATAGGACCATGGCCAACAGCCTACCGGAACCAGCGCAATCATGCGCCTTAGGGTTTGGTAGGCAGGCGCTGCACGCCTATCTGTTGGGCTTCCGCCACCCAAAAACCGCCAAAAACATGACATTTGAAGCGCCCCTGCCCGGCGATATGGCGCGGTTATTGGCGGTTTTCCAGGCGCTGTGACGCGTAGCGCGGCGGTGCCCTGCAAAATCCACAATTGCTGGTCAGAATATGGCATGGTGTGGGGGCATGGTGTACGTGCGCCGCATCCAGAACCGGCGGCATGATCCTATCGCAAGAAGACCGCCCTATCGCACGGGGAATAACATGGCCGGCAAATCCATTCCAAGCCTAACGCCCGATGGCAGCCTGACGCGCTATCTGCAGGAAATCCGCAAATTTCCCATGCTCGAACCGGAGCAGGAATACATGCTGGCCAAGCGCTACGCCGAACACCAAGACGCCGACGCCGCGCACCAGATGGTGACCAGCCATTTGCGCCTGGTCGCCAAAATCGCCATGGGCTATCGCGGCTACGGCTTGCCGATCGCCGAAGTGATTTCGGAAGGCAATGTGGGCTTGATGCAGGCGGTCAAGCGCTTTGACCCGGAAAAGGGCTTTCGGCTGGCCACCTATGCCATGTGGTGGATCCGCGCCGCCATCCAAGAATATATCTTGCGGTCGTGGTCGCTGGTGAAAATCGGCACCACCGCCGCACAGAAAAAGCTGTTCTTCAATTTGCGCAAGGTTAAAAGCAAGATCGAAGCGCTGGAAGACGGCGATCTGCGTCCGGAGCAAGTGACGGCCATCGCCAGCAAGCTCGGCGTGCCGGAGCAAGACGTGATCAACATGAACCGCCGCATGTCCAATGGCGGCGACCAATCGCTGAACGCGCCGTTGCGCGCCGACGCCGATGGCGGCGAATGGCAAGACTGGCTAGTGGACGACAGCGAGAGCGTGGAAGACACGGTTTCGGATAATCAAGAATTGGCCCGCCGCCGCGAATTGCTGCACGCGGCGATGGAAACTCTCAACGAGCGCGAGATGCACATCTTGACCGAGCGCCGCCTTAAGGATGAACCGTCGACGCTGGAAGAGTTGAGCCAAGAATACGGCATCAGCCGCGAGCGCGTCCGCCAAATCGAAGTGCGGGCGTTTGAAAAGCTGCAAAAATCCATGCGCGCCGCCCACAAAGACGAAATCCGCGCCACCCGCGAGCGGGCGGAGGAATACGCAAGCTAACCGCGCTGACGCCCCGCACTTCACGCCCACACGCCGCGCTAAAACGGGCGGGGGGCCGTGCTAAAACGCCACCTCAGCGGTTTCCGTCGGCAGGCATTTGCGGCAGCGCAGCTCAATCATCGAGCCGTCTTCGCCGGGAAACCGCATCTGTACCCAGCGGCCATTGGCGTCGTACCAAACCTCGTTGTCGATCGCGCCGTCATAGCGGTAGCGGGTCGCGCCGATAACGCCGTGGGCGGTGTCCACCTGTTCCAGCCCCAAAGGCACCAGGCGCACCGCGTTGACGCGGCCGGTGATGGTGTTGAGCAGTTGCGTGCTGCCGATCACCCCGGCATTCCAGTGGTTGGTGGGATAGATGCCAAGATCGGCGGTAAACGGCCCGTTGGGGCCTTGGCCAAGCAGCGTGTCGCCGTCGGCTGCCGCTTCCACCGTCACCACATCACCGTTGCGGTTGGTGCGCGCTGTGAGCGACACCAGCGCGCCGTCGCGCCATAGGGCTTCGGAGCGGTACTGCATCTCAAAAAACGTGATGAACAGAGCCCGCACTTCAAGCTCGAAATCGGTCACCACTTTGAGCGCGCCGCCGCGGTCTTCAAAGGTTACGCGGTGGGTGCCCACCGGCGCATCATTGCGGAAAATCTCAAACTCTATGCTGTCGCCATAAAGCGACCGCACAGTGGACAGGTGAGCGACAGAGGGGGCAGCGGCAGAAGAGGTCGCTACGTCCATCGTGCCCGTGCTGGCCACCGCGGCCTGCCCAAACAGCAGCGGCAGCGCCGCGGCGGCGGCGTATATCCACCGGTGCAGGATAACCCGCCGGAAGCGGGGGGTATGGATTCTTTGGATCATGCTGTTCATACGCAGCCCGCCCGCGACCGGATCAGCCTGTTACGGCATATTCCACGCCGGCACCCGCCGGGCAGGCGACGCCGGTGCCGCCAAGGCCGCAATAGCCGCTTGGGTTTTTCGCCAGATATTGCTGGTGATAGTCCTCGGCAAAATAAAACGCTGGCGCCGGGCGGATTTCGGTGGTCACCGGGCCATAGCCGCGGGCCTCAAGTTCCGCCGCGTATACGCTCTTGGAGGCGCGGGCGGCGGCCAATTGCGCCTCGGAATAGGTATAGATCGCCGAGCGGTATTGCGAGCCCACGTCGTTGCCCTGGCGCATGCCTTGGGTTGGGTCATGGGCCTCCCAAAAGGTCTTGAGCAAGGTCTCAAAGCGCACTTTGGCCGGGTCGTAGACCACCAGCACCGCTTCTGTGTGCCCGGTTTGGCCTGAACACACCTCCCGGTAGGTGGCGTTGGGCGTATAGCCGCCGGCGTAGCCGACAGCGGTTACGTAAACGCCGTCTAGCTCCCAGAATTTGCGCTCCGCGCCCCAAAAGCAGCCAAGGCCGAATTGCACCTGTTCCAGCCCTTGCGGATACGGGCCTTTGAGCGGCCGGCCGTTGACAAAATGCGTCTCAGCGGTGGGCATGGCCGTATCGCGGCCTGGCAAGGCGGCGTCTTCGGCCACCATATCGGCTTTTTTGCGTTGAAACATCGTATGTCATACCTCCTTCACGGTAGGGCGCGCGCCCGCGGTTAATGTAGGGATGCGCCGCACCGCTTGCCAGCCTCACCGCCGCTAACGGCGGATCACATTTCGGCGCTGACATTTCGGCGTTCACAGCGGCAGGTGGCGCTCACGGCGCCCGATGCGCAGATCACATCACCTGAGTGCGGGTCGATCGCCGAGACCCCGCCCTCGCCGGTGCAGCACGCCTCAAGTGCACAATAAATACCCTCCTCGACCGGCAAAATATCTCTGACCGTCTCCAGCGCCTGTTCGCTAACATTGTTGATGCTGATGACCGTCACCGACACGCCCTGCACCACCATCAGCACTGTCACCACCACCAGCGCCGCCAGCGCGCCAACCCCAACCCACACGGCTTTCATCCGATAGCTCCTTCCCCCAGCCCCCATGCCCCAGTGCGGGCGCCGGCATCCGTATCGTCTAGGTCTGGCGCACCATCAGCACCACCCCGTCGCCCAATTCATCTCGACGCAGGCAAAGCCGCGGCGGCCATGGAGATCCGCCACATACCGGTCGATAGTGGTTTGAGGGCCGTCGGGCCAATTGGGCTGCGGGGCGGCATCGGCGTCGATGGTGGTAAAGCGGGCGTCCGCATCCATGCCGTGCATATCGCCCGCAACCTTGCTCTCCAGGCGGAGGGAGCCCGCCAGAGGCGAGGAAAAAATCTGAGCCATCACACCACCGTAACCGACCGCTCCCCCAATAGCGAGCGCTCCGGGGAGTGGGTGGGGGCCACCCCGGCAATAGCCCCGCCACCGCCAAGTCCGGAATGCGGTACGGCCACCCCAAAGCCACGGGACCCTCCGGTCAAGCCGGAGGGTAAGCGGGGTTGGGGCTGGAGAGCATACCGGCAACCGCTTTGCCTCCTTCTCCGACTTGAGCGGAGGATCCATAGGGGCAGCCTTTCCTAAAAAACACACCGCCTTCCCTCCGGCTTGACCGGAGGGTCCATGGGCCGGTGCAGGGGTACTTTAGCCATCCGATCACACCACAATGAAGGTGAGGTTTGTGGGGTGGCGTTACCCATACCAACAACCAGACGAGCTGGCTGCAAGGGGTAGACCCTCCGGTTGATCCCCCGATCAAGTCGGAGGAGGGTGAGCGGCGTATTGCGGGTGATATTCAGAAGGTTGCTAGAGTTTCGCTGGAGCAACAACCAGCACACAAAAAGCCCTCCCCTCGATGGGGAGGGTTGGGTGGGGTGACAGGCACCAGTGACAGGCAAAAAAAGGGGCCGCCCTGGCGCGCTGCCAGACCCGGCCCCTTTCTCGTGACTTCAGCGGGGTGGAAACCCCGGGCCAAAAGCACTCCCGGCTAGCGGACCCCCTCAGAGGCTGCCCCAATAAGACCCGCGACCGACAAGGACCCAAAGCCCCGCTGCGTGACACTCGACATTGGATCACCTCCTTTCAATGATGAAAAAACCACGTGAGAGGCTGAGGTGATTTGCCGGTTTTGACAAGCAGGAAATGCGTGACGCCTTTGTGACCCGCGCACCCTTGCCTCCCGGCCCGTATGCAAGGCCCCCCGTGCATCGACAGGTGCCGAACGCACCGGAACGAACACCGCAAGCGGGAGCGGGAGTTGCGGGATTGTAAGGTGGCATTTCCACATGCCCACCCCGCCGGGCTGGGCGCGAAGGTTAGACCCTCCGGTCAAGCCGGAGGGTGAGCGAGTGAGGGGGTGGATAAAGCGGCAGACCTTCCACTAACCGCTGTCCCTCCGGCTTGACCGGAGGGCCCATGGGAGATGGCAAGGGTACTCTTACCCGGTCTTTGGCACCCCCTACCCCTTCAGTGCCTCGTTCGACGCCTTCACCTGCTCCAGTTTCTCCGCGTCCTGATAGATTTCGCCGCCGGTGTTGCGGAAGGTTTCGGCCATGCGTTGCATGCCGTCTTCGGCCTCTTTTTCGGCGGCGTAGTCGCGCACGTCTTGGCTGATTTTCATCGAGCAGAATTTGGGGCCGCACATGGAGCAGAAATGCGCCACCTTGTGGGCTTCTTTAGGCAGGGTCTGGTCGTGGAAGTCGCGCGCGCGTTCCGGGTCCAGCGCCAGATTGAACTGGTCGAGCCAGCGAAACTCGAAGCGCGCCCGCGATAGGGCGTCGTCGCGCATTTGCGCGCCCGGGTGGCCCTTAGCCAGATCGGCGGCGTGGGCGGCGATCTTGTAGGTGATGACGCCCTCTTTCACGTCGTCGCGGTCGGGCAGGCCCAGATGCTCCTTCGGCGTCACGTAGCACAGCATGGCGCAGCCGAACCAACCGATCATCGCCGCGCCGATGCCTGAGGTGATGTGGTCATAGCCCGGCGCGATATCGGTGGTTAGCGGCCCTAGCGTATAAAACGGCGCTTCGCCGCATTCCTTGAGCTGCTTATCCATATTGACCTTGATCTTGTGCATGGGCACGTGGCCTGGCCCTTCGATCATCACCTGGCAGCCTTTGTCCCAGGCGATCTTGGTCAGTTCGCCCAGCGTCTCAAGCTCGGCGAATTGCGCGGCATCATTGGCGTCGGCCACCGAGCCGGGCCGCAAGCCGTCGCCCAACGAGAACGACACATCGTAGCGCGCCATGATCTCGCAGATCTCGTCGAAATGGGTATAGAGAAAGCTCTCCGTGTGGTGGTGCAAACACCACTTGGCCATGATCGAGCCGCCGCGCGACACGATGCCGGTCACCCGCTTGGCGGTGAGGTGAATGAACGGCAGCCGCACGCCGGCGTGGATGGTGAAATAATCCACCCCCTGCTCAGCCTGCTCGATCAAGGTGTCGCGGAACACCTCCCAGGTCAGGTCTTCGGCCACGCCGTTGACCTTTTCCAACGCCTGGTAGATCGGCACCGTGCCGATCGGCACCGGCGCGTTGCGGATGATCCATTCGCGGGTGTTGTGGATGTTGCGGCCGGTGGACAGGTCCATCACCGTGTCGGCGCCCCAGCGGATGGCCCACACCATCTTATCCACCTCCTCGGCCACCGACGAGGTAACCGCCGAATTGCCGATATTGGCGTTGATCTTGACCGCAAAATTGCGGCCGATGATCATTGGCTCAAGCTCCGGGTGGTTGATATTGGCGGGAATGATCGCCCGCCCGCGCGCCACCTCTTGGCGGACGAACTCAGCGGTAATGAATGGCGGGATCTCAGCGCCGAAGCTCTCGCCATTGGCCACGTCGTCGGCAGCACTTTCCAGCGCCTGCTTGCGGCCGATATTCTCGCGCAGCGCCACATATTCCATTTCCTTGGTGATGATGCCGGCGCGGGCGCATTCAAGTTGCGTCAGCGGCCGCGACCCATCCCCTTTGAGCGGCCGGTTTATGACCGGGAACGCGCGCGCTAACGCTGCGTCCGACACGTTGCCGTTGTCTTCGGGCTTAACCGCGCGGCCGTCATATTCCGCCACGCCGCCAAGCGCCTTAGACCAGGCGGTGCGCGGGCGCGGTAAGCCGGCCTCGATGTCGATGGTCACATCCGGGTCCGAATAGACGCCTGATGTGTCATAGACGCGAACCGGCGGCTCCATGGCCGAGGGCTCCAGCGCGATCTCGCGCATTGGCACCCGCAGATCCGGATGCGCATCCGGCGCCGCATAAACCTTGGTGGATGCGGGCAGTGGCCCCGTAGTCACATCATCGGTGGTAGGGGCATTAGGGGTGGAGTGGATGTTCATCGGCCTAACCCTCATTGGACGCGCAGCCACAAGGTGTAGCCACGCAGTGCGCATTAGCCGGCATCACCAAGCGGGGAAAGGTCTGCGCGCCTTGAAGCGATACACTTGCGCGCCACGTCCCACTCCCTTCGCCGGCATGACCCGGATCAGGTTCAAAGGGTTCGGCACGCCCGCTAACGGACTTAGCGCCATCTCAGCCCCTACGAAACGTAAGAGCACCCCTTGGAACTCAGCAGGAGTGTGCCCGCAAATGGCGTTCAGGAAAAGGCCCCTATGGACGAATTTCGTCAGCCGGCGAAGCCATATCCCATGATCGCCAGCCAGCCGCCTACCGCCATAAGGATGGCGCCGGCGGTCATCAGCGCCGGTTTGGCGCGGGCCCCCAGCATCTTGCGGCCTAAGGCGGTGACCACGCCGGGCGCCAATAGGCGGATGATGCCGCCGAGGATGAACAGCCAGCCGATGGCGGTGAGCATGCCCGGCCAACCGCTGTTAACGGCACTGTCAGGCTGGCCGCTGTTAAGCGTAACAATGACAAGGCCATAGGTCAGCGCGATGAAGCCGGATACGTAGATCAATACCGGGTTTTCGAGGAACCGTTCGCCGATCTCGCGCATTTTCTCGGCGTTGAGCGCCAGGCCGACCCCCATGATGAACAAGGTCGGACCGATAATCTGGGCAAGGATACGTGACGTCTCCATGAACCTTTTCCTTCCTGATACGCCGTGCGCCCCCCCAACTCGGCCACAGCCCGTCTAGGCATGGCAGGCCACGGTGTCGCCCATACACATGGGGCACCCCGCGCAAGTGTTATTTGACCTGGCGCAAGCGGCACCGCCATTCTAGCGCCAACGGAACCATTTTTTAACAAGGCACGGGTTTATGGAATCGATTTACTGGGTGCTCAATTGGGCCTGCCACCGCCGCTGTACCCATTGCTACGAAGACCGCTTCCGCCCTTACGTGCGCGACGCGCTGGAGGCGGTGGTGCGCGAATCGGAACACGCCTTCCCTCAGATCATCGCCAACCTGCCCGAGCGCATGACCTATCTCGACCTGGCCTCGCCCGACGACAGCGCCACAGGCTATGCGGAGAAGCGCGGCCGCATCATCATGGCCGGCGGCGAGGTGCTGGTCGACCCGGTGCGCGAGCGGGTGCTCTATCCGGTGCTCGAGGCGCTCAACGCCAAGTACCGCAATGCCGGCGGCGTCGAAATCTCAATCCAGACCACCGGCGACCTGGTGACGGAAAAAATCCTCGAGGAGTTGCGCGAGCGCGGTATCCGCATGATTGCCATTTCCGGCATGGATGATTTTCACGTAGGCCTTGAAGGCGACAAGCGCACGCCGCTGATCGAAAGCCTGCACCGGATGTTTGCAAAAACAGGGTATACGGAGCATTCCACCCGCGGCAGCTTTGGCGCCTGGCAACAAAACGACGGGCCCACATATCTGTTTTTCGGCGCCACCGAAGACCAATGGATCGGCAAAATCTGGCCGCGCGGCCGCGCTTGGGACAACGGCCTAAGCCGCGCCACCATCCAAGACAATTTCTGCAACGCCTGGTCCGGCGGCTTGAACTTTCTCAACCACGCCTATGCGGGCTCCGAAGTGTCCATCGACCCGCAAGGCGACGTCTTCCCTTGTTGCCTCAAGACCAAAGCGCCGATCGGCAACGTCACCGAAGAAAAACTAACCGACATCCTCGACAGCCTCATCGGCCACCCGGCCTTCGAAGCCATCAATATGGGCCACCCGGAACGCATGGGCCTGCAGCACGGCTGGGACGTTGCAACCTTCTACGAGAAATCGAAGACGGTGGACCCCAAGGGCAACGCGTACCGCAACCTGTGCATCGGCTGCGACAGGTTCCACGAGCAGGTGCTGGCGCCGGTGATCGAGGAGATCAGGCAAGAGCGGCTCAAGGCCAAAGGCATCCTCTCCGGCCCGCTAACAGCCACCCCCGCCTAGCCCCGCCGCAGCCATAGCCCCGCCGCAGCCAAATCCGGATGCGGTGCAGCAAGCCCAAACCCACGAGACCCTCCGGTTGATCCTCCGATCAAGTCGGGGGAGGAGGGTGAGCGGAGTATTGCGGATGGTATTCCAAAAGCTGCTAGAGACCCTCCGGTCAAGCCGGAGGGTGAGCGGGTGGAGGTATGCTCTCCCCAAACACATTCCGCTTTCCCTCCGGCTTGACCGGAGGGTCCATGGGGTGCCCCATTTGGCCATGGCCCTTTGTGTTTACATCATGACCAACAAGCCGCACGGCACGCTTTACGTCGGCTATACGGATGATCTTGCCCGGCGTGTCTGGGAGCACCGCACAAAAGCCGTTGCGGGCTTCACACGGACATACGGCCTTACGCGGCTAGTGTACTACGAGGCCTTCGACACGCGCGAGGCGGCAAAGCAGCGCGAGCGGCGGCTCAAATCATGGCTGCGCCGCTGGAAGATAGACGCCATCACCCGCATAAACCCGCAATGGCGCGATCTCTACGAAGAGATTGCCAATCAGTAGATGCGGGTTGCTAGGGGTGGACCTTTCCCCAAAACACCCCCGCCTTCCCTCCGGCTCGACCGGAGGGTCCATGGGCGAATGCAGGGGTACTTCGGCCATCCAATCACACCATAACGACGGTGGGGTTTGTGGGGTGGCATTCCCCGTACCAACAACTGGACGAGCGGGTTACGGGGAGGTGGACCCTCTGGTCAAGCCGGAGGGTGAGCGGGGGATGGGGGGTTAGAGAGCATATCCGCAACCGCCGTCCCTCCTCCGGCTTGACCAGAGGATCAACCGCAGTGTCCATGGAACGGTGCGGCGGGACGCGCCCTGGCGGGTATTTCTTGCAGCGTGCTGCACTTATACCGGTAAGACACCGGCCTAATCCGTAAACGGATCGTGCACCAGGATCGTGTCTTCGCGTTCGGGGCTGGTGGAGAGCAGCGCGACCGGGGCCTCGATAAGCTCTTCTACCAGGCGCACATATTTGACCGCCTGGGCTGGCAGGTCGGCCCAGGAGCGGGCGCCTTCGGTGCTTTCGTGCCAGCCGCTGACGGTGACGTACTCGCATGTTACCCGCGCCTGGCTGGGGGCATCGGCGGGCAGATGGTCGAGCGGTGCGCCGTCGAGCCGGTAGCCGGTGCATACTTTTATTTCGTCGAAGCCGTCCAGCACGTCAAGCTTGGTAAGGGCGATGCCGGAAATGCCGCCGGTCTTGATTGCTTGGCGCACTAGCACCGCGTCGAACCAGCCGCAGCGGCGCTTGCGCCCCGTCACCGTGCCGAATTCATGGCCGCGCTCGCCGAGCGAGCGGCCCACCGCATTATCTTGCTCGGTGGGAAACGGCCCTTCGCCGACGCGGGTCGTATAGGCCTTGGTGATGCCGAGAACGTAGCCGATGGCACTCGGCCCGACGCCGGCGCCGCCCGCCGCCTGACCGGCAATGGTGTTGGACGAGGTCACGAACGGATAGGTGCCGTGGTCGATATCGAGAAGCGTGCCTTGCGCCCCTTCGAACAAAATGCGCTTACCGGCCTTGCGGGCATTGTCGAGCTCGAGCCAGACCGGCCTAACAAAAGGCAAAATACGCGGCGCGATATCGCTGAGCGCTGCAACGATCGGCGCTGCGGCGATCTCGTCCAGCCGGTTGCCGCGCCGCAGCGCGTTGTGATGCACCAGCAGATTATCGACCTTATCCGGCAGCGAGGCGGGGTCGGCTAAGTCGATCACCCGCAAGCCGCGGCGCGCCACTTTGTCTTCGTAGGCGGGGCCAATGCCGCGCTTGGTGGTACCGATTTTGGTGCCGAAATTGGCGCTCTCGCGCATCACGTCGAGCTCTTGGTGTACGGATAGAATGAGCGTCGCGTTTTCGGCGATCATCAGATTATCCGGCGTTACCGCCACGCCTTGGCCGGAGATCTGATCCACCTCGCGGGCAAAGGCCCACGGGTCGAGGACCACGCCATTGCCGAGGATCGATAGCTTGCCCGGCCGCACGATGCCCGACGGCAACAAAGACAGCTTATAGGTGACGCCGTCGATGACCAGCGTATGGCCGGCATTGTGTCCGCCTTGGAAGCGCACCACCACATCCGCGCGCTGCGACAGCCAGTCCACAATCTTGCCCTTGCCCTCGTCCCCCCATTGGGAGCCGACGACCGCTACATTCGCCATCCGCGTAGATCCTCACCGTGTCAGGAAGCAGCGGGACTATACCCGCACAAGACCCAAACTCAACTATGCCGGCAGCACGCGCCGAAGCTAGAACTTGAGCGCCTTGGCCTGCTTTACGCTCGGCAAGGCCAACACCTTATCAAGCGTTGCCGCGTCCACTTCCTGGTCCACATCGATGAGCGCCACAGCGTCGCCGCCGGGCGCCACGCGGCCCAAATTGAACGACGCGATATTGATGCCGGCATCCGCCAGCACCGTGCCAAGGCCGCCGATGAAACCCGGCTTATCGTCGTTGGTGACGTAGAGCATATCGCGGGTCAAGGCGGCTTCCATGCCGATGCCCTTGACCTGAATGATGCGCGGGCTGCCATCGCCGAACACGGTGCCGCCGACCGAACGGGTCTGCCGTTCGCTGGTCACCGATAGCATGACGTAGCCTTCATAGGCGCCGTGCTGGCTCTTTTTGCTTTCCGTCACTTGGATGCCGCGGTCTTTGACGATGGCCGGGGCGGAGACCATGTTGACGTCGGTCAGCATCGGCTTGAGCAGCCCCATCAGCATGGCATTGACCAACGGCTTGGTGTTGAGCTCGGCGGCATCGCCGACGAAATCGATGCGCACCTCTTTGATACCGCTTTGCGTCAACTGGCCGGCGAACAGGCCAAGCTGCTCCGATAAGGTGATCCACGGGCCGAGCTTCTGTGCGTCTTCGGCGGAGACCGACGGCACGTTGATGGCATTGGTAATGGCGCCGTCCAACAAATAATCGGCCATTTGCTCGGCCACCTGCAGCGCCACGTTCTCTTGCGCTTCCGACGTGGAGGCACCTAGATGCGGCGTTGCAACCACCGTATCAAGGCCGAACAGCGCATTGTCCTTGGCTGGTTCTTGCTCGAATACGTCCAGCGCCGCGCCGGCGACTTTGCCGCTTTCCAGCGCTGCTTGCAGGTCGGCTTCGACGATCAGACCACCGCGGGCGCAATTGACGATGCGCACGCCGTCTTTCATCTTGGCGATGGCGGCGGCATCGATGATGTTACGGGTCGCATCCGTTAGCGGCGTGTGCAGGGTGATGATGTCGGCGCGCGCGAACAGCGCATCGAGCTCCACCTTCTCGATGCCCATGTCCTGAGCGCGTTCCGGCGTCAAGAACGGGTCATAGCCGATCACTTTCATCTTCAGGCCCAACGCCCGGTCGCAAACTATCGAGCCGATATTGCCGCAGCCGATGACGCCTAAAGTCTTAGCGGTTAGCTCGACGCCCATGAATTTGGATTTTTCCCACTTGCCGGCATGGGTCGACCCATTGGCTTGCGGGATCTGCCGCGCCAGCGCCATCATCATGGCAATGGCGTGCTCGGCGGTGGTGATGGAATTGCCGAACGGTGTGTTCATGACGATCACGCCTTTGGCGGTAGCGGCGGGGATGTCCACATTATCGACGCCGATGCCGGCGCGGCCGATGACCTTCAGATTGTCCGCTTTGTCCAGCACCTCAGGCGTTACCTTGGTGGCCGAGCGGATGGCGAGGCCGTCATACGCGCCGATGATGGATAGCAGCGCGTCTTTGTCGAGGCCGGGCTTGAAATCCACCTCCAGGCCGCGGGTCTTGAAAATCTCCACCGCGGCGGGAGACAGCTTGTCGGAAATCAGCACCTTGGGCATAGGGTCGCTCCTCGAAGGGGTTAGAAAAGTGCACAAATGCACAAATGGACAAATTGGGGGCCTTGGGCGCCACACGGCCGCCTGCCGGCGCACCGGTTACAGGTGCACCGGTTGCAGGCGTTAGCCGGCATCCGCCGACAGCGCCTGCGCATAGGCCCAATCGAGCCACGGCAGTAGCGCCTGCATATCGGCAAGCTCGATGGTCGCACCGGCCCAAATGCGCAAGCCCGGCGGCGCGTCGCGGTAGGCGCCGATGTCATAGGCCACGCCTTCGGCGTCCAAAATGGCGGCGAGCTTCTTAGACGCTGCCGCCTGTTGGTCTTGCGTCAATGCCGGGTCGACGATGGTCAAACACACCGACGTGTTGGAGCGGTTGGCGACGTCTTGGCACAGAAAATCGACCCACGGGGTTTCGTCCACCCATTTGGTCAAGGCGTGCAGGTTGGAGTCGGCACGCGCCATCAAGCCTTTCAGGCCGCCGATCGACTGCGCCCAGGTCAAGGCGTCGAGATAATCTTCCACGCACAGCATGGAGGGCGTGTTGATGGTCTCGCCTTTGAACACGCCGTCAATGAGCGCACCTCCTTTGGTCAGGCGGAAGATCTTCGGCAGCGGCCACGGCGGGGTGTAGCTCTCAAGCCGCGCCACCGCGCGCGGGCTTAAAATCAGCATGCCGTGCGCCGCCTCGCCGCCGAGCACCTTTTGCCAGGAATAGGTCACCACATCGAGCTTGGCCCAATCGAGGTCTTGCGCGAAGGCCGCCGAGGTGGCATCGCAAATGGTCAGCCCTTCGCGGTCGGCGGCGATCCAATCGGCGTTGGGCACGCGCACGCCGGAGGTGGTTCCGTTCCAGGTAAACACCACGTCATGGGCTGGGTCGACTTGGCTGAGATCGGGCAGCGCGCCGTAGGCCGCTTCAAGCGTGCGGGCGCCTTCGGGTTTGAGCTGCTTGAGCACATCGCTGACCCAGCCGGCGCCGAAGCTTTCCCACGCCAGCATATCCACCGGGCGGGCGCCGAGCAGCGACCACATGGCCATTTCCACAGCGCCTGTGTCCGACGCCGGCACGATGCCGATTTTGTAATCGGCGGGCACGCCCAACACCTCGCGCGTGAGGTCAATCGCCTGCGCCAGCTTCGCCTTGCCCGGTTTTGAGCGGTGCGAGCGACCGAGGCAGGCCTGTTCGAGTTTTGCCAAAGACCATCCAGGGCGCTTGGCGCACGGGCCGGATGAAAAATTCGGATTGGCCGGGCGGATGGCCGGCTGCGTGAGGCCGCCCACTATGGGCGCACGGCTGCGTGGTTCGTCTGCCATGGTTGTCTCCCTCCTTGCAGAGGGTCGCGCTTCGTTGGGGAAGCGTGGCCCGCGCCGGATATAGGCGCGGCGGCGGCAAAGGTCAAATGCCGATCTACGGGGCGGCCCCGGTGCGCCGCCTAGGGCGCGTCTGCTATAGTGCCAGCACCGCCGCCTTTTGGCGGCCACCATGCCAGCACGGCCGCCTTTTGGCGGCCACCATGTATCAGGAGATCAAGATGGGGTGGAGCGCGCACGATATTCCCGATCAAACGGGCAAATACGTCATCGTTACCGGCGCCAATAGCGGCATCGGCTTTGAGGCGGCGCAAGTGCTGGCCGCCAAAGGCGCCCACGTAACCTTAGCCTGCCGCAACGCCGCCAAGGCCAAAGAGGCGCAGGCCAAAATCAAAAAAGCCCATAAGGGTGCCAAAGTCGTAACCGCCACGCTGGACCTCGCCAGCCTTGCATCGGTTGCCGCCTTCGCCGCCAGCTACCGCAAGAAACACGACACGTTGGATAGTCTCATCAACAATGCCGGCGTCATGGTGCCGCCTTACGGCAAAACCGAAGACGGCTTTGAACTGCAGATCGGCTGCAACCATCTCGGCCACTTCGCGCTAACAGCACAGCTCATCGACCTTATTACCGCCGCGCCGGAGGGCCGCGTGGTCAACGTGGCCAGCCAGGCCCATCGCAGCGGCAAAATCAACTTCGACGACCTGCATTGGGAGAAGGGCTATCAACGCTGGCCCGCCTACGGGCAAAGCAAGCTCGCCAACCTGCTGTTTACCTATGAGCTAGACCGCCAGCTCAAAGACGCCGGCCACACCGCGCGCGCCACCGCCGCGCACCCGGGCTATGCGGCCACCAACTTGCAACGCACCATGACCGCCGGCACCATCATGAACGCCTTGTTCGCCCAAAACCAATATGCCGGCGCCTTGCCCACCTTGCGCGCGGCCACCGACCCGGAGGCTGAATCCGGCTCATATTGGGGGCCAAACGGCCTGATGGAAATGCGCGGGGCGCCGGTGCAAGTGCAGTCCAACCGCCGCTCGCACGATAAACGCGTGGCCCGGCGGCTGTGGGATCTATCGCAAGAGCTCACCGGCGTTACCTTCGCCGCCTAAGGCAGGGAAGCGCCCGCCCATGCATTGACCGGCCATGCATTGACTTGCCCGTGTCACGGCGGCGATATGCGGCGATGGCCAATCCCGCCTCCTCGTCGCGCCCTGTTTCCGCGTGGACCGATCTGTGTCTGCTCACCGGCTGCTGGGCGTCTGGCTTTACCTTCACGGCGATGGCGCTTGACGGAGTGTCGCCGGAATGGCTGGTGGTGTTGCGCCAGCTTACGGCAACGCTGATGCTGCTGCCGCTGGCGCTGCTCATGGCGCGCAGCCTGCGGGTGCCGCGCGCTTTGTGGGGATGGCTCGTCGCGCTCGCTGTCATCGGCGACCTGGCACCGTTTTACGTCATCAGTTGGGGCCAGCAACATATCGCCTCCGGCCTCGCCGCCATTCTCGTCACCACCATGCCGCTGATGACGCTGGCGATGGCCCACGTCTTCGTCGCCGGTGAACGCATGACGGTGCGGCGGGTAGCCGGCTTCGTCTTGGGGCTGGTGGGCGTGGTGCTGATCATCGGCCCGCGCACGCTGCTGACCATCGGCGCCGGCGAGATAAGCGTTCTCGCGCAACTCGCAGTGCTGTTCGGCGCCTTGCTGTTTGCCGCCAACGCCATCATCGCGCGGCAAATGCCGGCGATGGATATTTGGATGCGCGCCGCCTTGGTCAACGGCTTAGCCTTTGTCATCGGCTTGCCCTTGGCCTGGGCGGCAGTACCGCCGCCTATGGCGTTTCCGGGCTGGTGGGCGGTCGTCGGCATCATCGGCACCGGCGTCTTCGCCAGCGGCTTTGCCACCGTGATCTATTTTCGACTGGTTGACGAAGCCGGGCCCACCTTCATGTCGCTTACCAACTATCTGGTGCCGCCGGTGGCGCTGCTGGCCGGCATCCTAGTGCTTGGCGAACGGCCCACCCCGTGGGCGCTGTTGGGCCTGGGGCTCATTCTAGCCGGCATCGCCGTGGCCGAACTGAACTGGCGCCGCGTACCTCGCTGATGCTTGCAGGCCCACTAGCAGCCCGCTGCCGGCCCGCTGACAGCGCCATCACCCATCGACGCGAATTTCGCCCGTGAGATAATCCGTGCACTGGCCTTCTATGATGACCCGGTCGCCCTTGACCGCGCACCGCACGGTGCCGCCGCGCGGCGATATTTGCCGCGCCACCAACGCGTCTTTTTTAAGCTTGCGCGCCCAAAACGGGGCAATGTCGCAATAAGCGGACCCGGTCACCGGGTCTTCGGGGATGCCATGCGCCGGGGCGAAGACGCGGGCAACCACATCCACGCCGGCCATATCCCCCTCACTCGCTGCATCCGCTGTAGCGGTGGCGATCAAGATTTGGTTGCGCGGGCGCAAAAAATCCGCCAGCGGCGTGAAGGCCGGCGTTAGCCCGGCAACGTCAGCGGCGGTGTCGAACACCGCGATCAAATTGGCGCCGGTCATGACCATGCGCGGCCGCCGCCCCAACAAGGCGCCAAGCTCCGCCGGCGCGGCCATGGGCTTTGACGGGCGCGCCGGAAAATCCATCTCCAGCCACCCGCCGTCACCGCGGCGCACGGTCAGCGTGCCCGAGCGGGTTGCAAACGCAATGGCCTCACCGCCATAGCCAAGATGGGCAAAAAGCACGTGCGCCGTTGCCAAGGTAGCGTGGCCGCATAGGTCCACTTCCACCGTGGGCGTGAACCAGCGCAACGCAAACCCCGCCCCTTCGGGCACGAAAAACGCCGTCTCGGCCAAATTGTTTTCAGCGGCGATGGCCTGCATCGTACCCTCGGCCAACCACGCGTCCAGCGGCACGATGGCGGCCGGGTTGCCTTCAAACGGGCGCTGCGCAAACGCATCGACGTGAAACAGGGGTAGCGGCATTATCCCATACCTCGCAACTGAGTGTGGGCCCATGGCCGGCGTTACTGCAGGTCGCGCAGCGGCC
>Ga0272441_10004923_pt1 | contig 23700 bp, 22 predicted proteins | sample SSMProp6N_FD_193582 | JGI IMG/M metagenome (GOLD analysis project Ga0272441, IMG submission 193582) | Marine sediment archaeal communities from Little Sippewissett salt marsh, Falmouth, MA, United States - SSM-Prop-6N | ecosystem: Environmental > Aquatic > Marine > Wetlands > Sediment ...
ATGCGGGAAGCCGTTTTTCTGAACCACGAATCCCTCCGGGCTACCCGTATAGTGCCCACAACGTCGTGCCCCCGATCAATGGCGGCAAGGAGATTGGGTATTTCCTCGGGCGGGTTCTGGAGGTCTACGTCCATTGTAATGACGGTCTCTCCCCTTGAGAGTGAAAAACCCGCCGTTATTGCCATGTGCTGCCCGAAGTTGCCGTTAAAATCGGCCACGCGAACCAGGCCCGGGTGCCGATCGGCGCATTGCAGAAGCATGGCCAGTGACCGGTCGCGGCTGCCGTCGTTGACGAAAACCACCTCCCAGGAACGATCCAGGTCCGAAAGAACTGAGAACAGGCGTTCGCAGAGAGCGGGCAGGGATTCTTCCTCGTTATAAACCGGTATAACGATGGAAACGTCTACTTTGTCAGCCATTGGCGCAGACCCCCCGGATGGCCTCGATGGTGTCGTCGATGTCGCTGTCGGTCATTGCGGGGAACAGCGGCAGGCTGACTATGCGATCGGAAACGTACTCGGCGTTGGGCAGATCGCCCTTTTCACTGCCGCAAGCGTCGCGGATGCACGTAAAGAGATGCGCCGCCTGGTAGTGCAGAGCGGTCCCGATGTTGTGTTCCCGCATCCGAGACATAAATTCATCTCTGCTGAAGCCCAGCTTGTCGACGTCTACCAGAGGGGTGAATATGTGCCAGCTGTGTACATCTCCCGGCTCCGGCTCCGACGGCAGGATCAAGCCGGGTGTATCAGCCAGTGCGGTTCGATATGTTGCCACTATCTCTGCGCGGCGTCTGTTGAATTCCGCGAGGCGCTTCAACTGGTCCAGCCCTATTGCCGCCTGAATGTCGAGCATGTTGTATTTGAACCCCGGTTTCAGAACATCGTAGTGCGGTGTGCCCGTAACCGCGTAACGGTTCCAGGCGCCCTTGGACATTCCGTGTTGCCGCAGTACGGAAACGGATTCGGCCAGATATTCGTCCCCTGTACAGACCATGCCGCCTTCCCCGGTGGTGATGTTTTTTGTGGGATGAAAACTGAATACGGCGCAATGTCTGGGTCCCCTGTCGGAACCAACTGCCTTGTCTTTGCGGCTGGAGCCCAGAGCGTGGGCCGCGTCTTCGATCATGGCCAGGTCATGTTTTTTTGCGATAGAGTCAATGGCTTCCATATCGCAGGGACGGCCGGCGAAATGCACCGGGATAATGGCCTTTGTGCGTGATGTAACGGCATCGGCCACGCGGGCGGGGTCGATGTTGAGCGTGGTCCTGTCGATGTCGGCGAAAACGGGTTTGGCTCCGGTGTGGATTATGGTATTTACTGTCGCCACAAAGGTCATAGGCGTTGTTATTACTTCGTCGCCGGGGCCTATTCCCAGGCCGAGCAGTGAGAGGTGAAGCCCGGCGGTGGCTGAGTTTACCGCCATTGCCCAACTGGCCGACACGGTTTCCCTGAAGGCTTCTTCGAACCTGGCTGCTTTGGGGCCTGTAGTGATCCACCCGCTTCTCAGTGAATCCGCTACATCGGCTATGGCGTCTTCGCTGATCTGCGGTTTGGCGAAAGGCAGAAAATCTTTTCTCATTGTAAGGTCTCCCTGTTGGTGTAAATTTCCCGGCGAAGGGTTCGGCCCAGCGATAGGGGTTTGCGTCCGGTTGCCCTCAGAAAACCCACATCGCTTCCGCGCCGCGCAACGAGAACGACGTGAGTGTCGGTGTTCCAGTACCTTTCAGCGAAATCCTCCGGGCTGAGGAACCACTCCGACTGGTCGCCCTGCAATGCTCCGTATTCCAGTTCGCCCATGTAGTCTACCAAAGCAATGCGTTTGTTAAGGTAGAAGGCCAGACCCTGGTCAAAGGTGTTGTACTGGGCCACCAGCGTCGTAGGGGTAAGAGCCGGTTTTACCACGGCTACAATGTCTTTTGCCGTGTGGCCGGGCTCATACAACCAGAAAAGGCCCCTGAAGGCAAGAGCCGTTATCATTGCACCGAAAAAAAGAGCCCTTAGAGCCGACCTCATGCTGTTTTTCCTTGAATAAAGCCATGCCGCCAGAAATGTCAGTGTCAGCGACGCTCCAAGCGGGGCTGTTTGCAGAAGAGCAGGAACCAGATCCGTTTCGCTCTGCAGGAAGGGGTAGGCAAAACCGCCGACGGCAAGAGGCGCACAGCATAGAGTCGACAGCAGCAGCCCCCGTCTGAATCTGGTACTGTTCCTGGACTCGTAGATCCGGCTGATGAAAGCTCCCGTCAGAATGGCCAGCGGCGGGAGGGCGGGAAGTATGTATGGCGCCAGCTTCGAGTTGGAGGCAGTGAAGAATATAAAGATCAGCCCCGCCCATACAAGCAGAAAGGAATAGGCGTCTCGCTTCAGGGAGGAGCGAATGCTCTTGTCGCGTATCAGGTTCCAGAGGGTCTGGAGCATGAAGCCCGTCCACGGCAGAAAACCTATGAAAAGAACCGGAAGAAAGAACCATACGGGTTCAGAACGCTGGTGGACCGACGTGAGATAGCGCAAAAAATGCTCGCGAATGAAAAAAAAGTGGAAGAACCCCGGGTTTTTGAGCGAGACTATGGCGAACCATGGAACCGCAATGAGAAAGAAAAGGGCGAATCCGGGCAGGTAGAAACTGCGCCGCAGCTCGCTCCAGCGACGCCACGGCATTATCCACCAGAAAAGAACACCCGCCGGCAGAAGAAAGCCGATAAGCCCCTTGGTTAAAACGGCAAGTGCGGAACCGGCGAAACCAAGCAGCAGCCACCTGCGGCTACGGTTGTATCCGGCCCAGAATCCCGCAAGCGAAAGCGTAACGAAACATGTCAACGGCATGTCCAGAATGTTTATCTGGGCCAGAACGAAGAAAAGCAGTGTGGTTCCAAGAATCGTTGCGCCCAAAAGGGCGGCCTGGCGTCCGTACATACTGTAGCCGAGGTAGTAAACGGTTACGATGCAGGCAAGAGCCAGAAAAGCAGGCCAGAACCTTGCGCCGAACTCGCCCTGGCCGAAAAGCTTGAGAGACGCCGCCGTCAGCCAGTAATGTAGTACGGGTTTTTCAAAATATTTTACGTAATTTAGGTGGGGAGTGACGAAATCACCCGAGGCGAGCATTTCGCGTGGAATCTCTGCGTAGCGAGCCTCGTCGGGTTCCATAAGACCTACCGCTCCCAGGGTGCTGAAATAGATTGCTATTAAAAGAATCAACATAAGGACGGGTGTCCTGGGAGAGCGGAACATGGGCAGGCCTCCGGAAAATAGATTTTTGGCCCGTCGGAGCCGTGAAACTTAGGTTATTATAACTGAAGTATCACATTCCGCCCTCTGGGTGTTCGGGAGAGATCATGGGAAAAACTGGACTGCTTCTTTTAATCGGATCGGCGATGTTCAACGCCGCCGCAAGCAGCATGATGAAGATAGGTTTCGGCAATCAGCAGGATTTGCTGGAACGGGGTTTCACCGGAGCCGTTTTCAGGATAATCACAAACCCCTGGGCGGTGATCGGCGTTGTTTTCTTTGGTATTTCCTTTATGTTCATGAGCGCGGCCCTTACGAGGGTGGATCTTTCAGTGGCCTATCCAGTTATGTCGGGGCTTGTCTTTGTGCTGGTGCTGGGTGTTTCGTTTTTTGCCTTTGCCGAGCATATAACGTTTGTTCGTCTTGTGGGTGTAGGGCTGATCCTGGCCGGGATAGTTCTAACCGCGAGGTAGAAAAACCTAAAAGACGATGGCGGATGGCCGAAAAGGCATCAGGGGCCGTGAATCGTCAATCGTGAACCGTGAACCGGAGGGGCCAAAGCTTTTTCACCACAGACGAAGTACCCGGAGCGGCAGGGTGGGACACATAGAGGAACAAGATCAAGAAAAATCTATGTGTGTAATAAGCAAAAGCACCTGGGTGTCATTCCGATACGAGCGTTAGCGATACCGAGGTCGAATCCGCCCACTGGCGGAAATCTCGGGTCCAGTTTGTCATTCCGAACGGTTTTATGTGAGGAATCTCGTTGTTGGATCTGATTTTTAAAACAAAATAATGTCCGGGATTCTTGCCCTCCACTTCGCTCGGGGCACGCCGTCGCCCGCGTAAAACGCGAACTCAGAATTACAAGCTTTCTCTGACCGCTGCCGTCTGCTTGCTGCCAACTGTTTTTGTTTCAGCTGCAACCTGACGGCTGACTTCTTTTTTCTTTTGGAGGTGCTTTAATGCGCGTTTGTATGATAGGAACCGGATACGTGGGGCTTGTTACCGGGGCATGCCTGGCGGAAAGCGGCAACGACGTATGGTGCGTGGATGTTGACGAAAACAAGATATCCAGGCTTAATGAAGGCCATATACCCATTTACGAACCCGGTCTTGAGGAAATAGTAAAACGCAATGTGGACCAGAAAAGGCTGCGATTTACGACTGATCTCAAGGAAGCCCTCGACGCCAGTCTGTTCGTCTTTATCGCCGTGGGAACGCCTCCCGCCGATGACGGCTCCGCCGACCTTCAATTTGTGCTGAAGGCCGCCGAGCAGGTTGGGGAACTTATGGAGGGTTACAAGATAGTTGTAGCCAAGTCAACCATTCCGGTGGGCACGACATTCCGGATAAAGGAAACAGTACTTTCGTCTCTGAAAAACAGGGGTCGGAAGGACCTGGAATTCGACGTAGCCTTCTGCCCGGAGTTTCTTAAAGAGGGCTCGGCTGTGGACGATTTCCTTCATCCCGACCGGGTAGTCATTGGAACCGAAAACGGCAGAACGACGGAGTTTTTAAAAGAATTGTTCGCCCCTTTCGTTATGCGCGAGAACCGGCTTTACGATATGAGCATTCCTTCAGCGGAACTGACTAAATACGCAGCCAACGCCATGCTGGCCACACGCATCAGTTTTATGAACGAACTGGCGCGCCTCTGCGAACACGTTGGCGCGGATATAGAGGAAATACGAACGGGGATGGGAACGGATAGCAGGATAGGATCCTCTTTTCTTTACGCGGGCCTGGGATATGGTGGCTCCTGTTTCCCCAAGGATGTAAAGGCTCTGGCAAGTTCAGCCTCAGCCAGAGGAGTTGATCTTTCCATTGTCCGGATGGTGGAAGAGACGAACAAACGCCAGAGAAAGGTATTTACCGACAAAATTCTGGGACACTATGATGGGGATATCGATGGAAGAACATTCGCTCTTTGGGGCCTCAGCTTCAAGCCGCATACCGATGACATGCGTGAAGCGCCTTCCGTTGAAATTGCCCTTGCTCTTTTGGAAAAGGGCGCCCTTTTAAGAGTTTTTGATCCCGTAGCCATGGAAAAAGCCGAAGAGTTGTTGCCCAACAGCGAGCAGATAGTATATTGCAGCGACGCCTACGAAGCCGTGGAGGGAACGGACGCCCTGGTGCTGGTTACAGAGTGGCCGCAGTTCCGCAGACCCGACTGGGAGCGTATAAAAGGCCTGATGAATCCTGACCCTGTGATTTTTGACGGACGTAACCAGTACAGCCCGGAGCGCAAACGCAGGCTTGGGTTTGCCTATTATGGGGTGGGAAGGGTTTAAAACCAAGTTGGCAGTAAGGGCGGTGTCAGACCTACACAATTGACAAAATCGCTTTTCTGTTGGTTGCGGCTGGAAAAACCGTCTGTGCCCCAGGCGAGGAACCGGGATTTTGTCAATTGTGTAGGTCTGACACCTATACTGTTTATTACTCCTTACTGTCCTTGCGTTATCTTTTCTTCAATTGCCTCACAACGTCGATGACGGTGCCGTCGCGGTATTCCACTACGCCGATAATGTTGTCTTCCACTTCGACGGGTTCCATCTTGCCGGTAAGCTGTTCGGCTTTTTCTATTAGTTCATCCATGGAAACAAGGGGAACATTGCCCGCTTCTTTGGCGGCGTCGATCAGGTCCTGGCGTTTGGGGTTCACGGCTACACCGAACTCGGTAACTATGGCGTCGACGACTTCACCGGGTGTGGTGACTGTGTATACCGAGTCGACCGCGCAGGGTATGCGTCCCCTGAGGAGCGGCGTGGTGATTATGGTCAGTTTCGCTCCGCTGGCCGTGTCCTGGTGTCCTCCGATGCCGTGAAGAAGAGCCCCGTCGGCCTCGGTGTTGACGTTGACGTTGAAGTTGCGATCAACCTCCGTGGCGCCAAGAACCACGGTGTCCAGCATGTTGACGGTGCAACCCGAGTTCCAGGGGTTGGCGTACCAGTCGGCAGATATTTCGATGTGGTTGGGGTTCTCTCCTATCGACTTCACCGCGTCGAGGTCGAAACTCTGCACGTCCAGAAGCCTTTCAAAAAGCCCTTCCTTCATCATGTCGACAAAGAAACTGGTGATCCCGCCAAGGCCGAAGCTGCCCTTGATATTGCGCTCTCTCATGGCGTCGCGCACATAAGCGGCCGCGGCCAGAGAGATCCCGCCCGCTCCGGTCTGGAAGGATATGCCTTCCCTGAAGTATGGGCTTGATTCGATGAGATGCGCGGCGTAACGCGCGATGAGAAGCCTCATCGGGTCGCGCGTTACCCGGGTGGTGCCGCTTACTATACCTGCGGGGTCGCCGATCTTGTCGACCGCTACAACATAATCGACCCATGTCTGACGGATCTGGGTGTTTGCCACGGGGTAGGGCTGCAGGTTGTCGGTGACGGCTACGACGCACTCTGCGTACTCGGCGTCGGTGTGTGCGTATCCCAGCGAACCGCACGCCGACTGTCCGCTGGCGCCGGTGATGTTGCCGTATCTGTCGGCCGTGGGCGCCGCTATGAAAGCCACATCGATCTTTACGTCTCCGCTGACGGCGGCGCGGGGTCTGCCGCCGTGACTCCTTAGCACCACTGGCGTCTGCATGCCGCCTTCGGACGCCAGGCGGCCTATGGGGCCGTTGACCGAGCCCTGTATCTGCTTGATAACTCCGCTTTCAATATGTTTTGTAAGGTGCTTGTGAACACCGAAAAGGGCGGTGGGGAAAATAACAAGGTCCTGTATGCCCATTTCGGCGCACGCGTCCAGCACCATATTTACCACGTAGTCACCGTTGCGCAGGTGGTGATGGAACGAAACCACCATTCCGCTTTCGAGGCCTGACGCCCTGATCGCGGATTTTATGTCGGGCAGCGTTTTGTCTATCCTCGTGTTGAACGAAGCCCTGTTGGCTTTGCCGTGTCTGGCTCCTTCGGGTGGGCGTTTATCGTATCCCTGGAAATGCCTGACTTCACCATATCCGGGGATGGAGTCAGGAACGTTGCGTCCCGCGGCGTTTATTGCCATTACGCGTCACCTCCCTGTTTGAGGCCCGCACGCTGAAGCGTATACTCGGCCCTTTTGACGACCGGCTTGTCTACCATTTTACCGTCCACCTGAACCGCTCCCAGGCCTTTTTCCGCAGCCTCTTTCGCCGCGTCGACGATCCTTTTCGCCTTTTCGATTTCCGAAGCCGTAGGCGTGAACACATCGTGGATTACGGGTATCTGGTTGGGGTGTATTACGCTCTTGCCCTGGAAGCCCAGCTGTTTGACCCATTCGGTTTCGCGGCGCAGTCCTTCGTCGTCTGTTATGGCGGCGTATACGGTGTCGAGCGCGTCTACGTGGGCCGCGTGGGCCGCGAGAACGACCATTCGACGCGGGCCGATGAGTTCCTCTCCGGTATCCGAGCGTGATGTCTTGAGGTCGGCGCGCAGGTCTTCGCCTCCCGGGCATATGGCTGCTATTCGTGGAGAGGCCGTGGCGATGTCATAGGCTTTCCAGATGCCAAGCGCCGTTTCGAGAAGGCAGAAGATAAGGGTCTTGCCCTGTTCTATGCCGGCCTTGTTCTCTATTTCCGACAGAGCCTCGTCCATGAGAACGATGTCTTTGGGGTTTTCTACCTTGGGGATGCGTATACCGTCCACGCCGCAGGGAACCACGGCTTCTATGTCCGTGCGCCACATGTCGGTGTCCATACCGTTTATGCGTACCGCTACCTCGCAGTTACCGAAATCGCCTCTGCGGAGAACGTGCTGCACCAGGACTCTTGCCGAGTCTTTCTGGCTCATTGAAACGGCGTCTTCGAGGTCGAGTATTACGCCGTCGGGGTTGAAAAGGTGTCCCCTGAGAAGCATATTGGGGTTGTTGCCTGGAAGATAAAGCTTTGTTCTGCGCAGTTTCATTGTGCGCCACCTGCCTTGAGTCTGAGAGCCGCAGCCTCGACGCGTGCGCGAAGCACAAGGTCGCTGGCGCCGTTGTCCTGAATTGAAGCGGCTACGTCCCTGGCGCCCATTTTTCTGAGCGTTTCCTTTGTCGCCCTGAGAATGGCGTCGCCGAAACGGGTGACGCTTGAACCTTCCATGGAAACTGAAACGCCCCGTCCCTTTTCGGCTTCCGTAAGGGTTACAAGGCAATCCATCGATTCCAGGGTTCCGGCCTGAACAGTTTGCATATGAATGACCTCCCGGATTCTGATAAGGAGAATGACTGTACTGTAAGGAGTAAGGGGAAGAGGAGTAAGGAGGAAAAACGAGACCCCCCGTCGCTTCGCTCACTCAGGGTGACAAAATTTGCCGTCATCCTGACGACCGTAGGGAGGAAGGGTCCCGAATTGTGTTTGCCGGTTTACCTGATTCCTGTTTCCTTACCCCTTACTCCTTTACTCCTTACTCCTGTTTCCTTGTACCCTGCTTTTAAACCAGATGCTCCCAGGCGCACATTTCCTTTGCCTTCGAGCAGATATCGGCTTCCCTCTTTGCGAAGTCGGGGTTGAGCTTGGCGGCAACCGCTTTGGCCATATCCAGTGTGGAGACTGCCTTGCTTTCCCAGTCCTTGTCGCCCCTGTCGCGGAAGATGTCATAGGTAAGCGCCTTGCCTTCGACCAGGACATCGCCGATGGCTTTCTCCAGAGCGGCGGCCTTGTCGTCGAGGCCAAGGTAGTAGAGCATCATGGCCGCTGTGATCAGCAGACCGCAGGGGTTGATCTTGTACTGGTGGGCGTATTTGGGAACAGAGCCGTGGCTGGGCTCGAAGAGAGCCGCGTTCTCGCCGATATTACCGCTGGGGGAAAAACCAAGACCGCCCGTCAGCTGGGAAGCTTCGTCGGAGAGTATGTCGCCGAACACGTTTGAAACAACCAGAACCTGATAATCCTGGGGGTTCTTGATGAGCCACATTGCGGTGGCGTCGGCGTTCTCCTCGCGTGATTCTATCTCGGGATATTCTTTGGCGATAGCGAGGAAGCGTTCCTTCATCATGCCGTCAGTGGCCCTGATGACGTTGGCCTTGTTGCAGTTGACGACGCTGGTAAGTCCGTTTGCCTTGGCGTACTCGAAAGCGGCTCGGATGATGCGGTCGCAACCCTCTTTTGAGAAGACGCGCCAGGATACGGCCACTTCGGATTTGTCCTTGTAGCGTTCCATGCCCGGGTGAAGGTCGAACATATCCTTCGGGAGTGGGCGCCACTCGACGGCGGAGTATAGGTCTTCGGTGTTTTCGCGGAAAGTGAACAGGTCGATCTGTGGGTCGCCCTTGAGAGGAGTGCTTAGCCCCGGATAGAGCTTGGCCGGCCGGAAATTGATGTAGAGGTCGAAGATCTGGCGCATCTGCAGGATGGCCGATTTAAATCCCTTTACGCCCGACTTGGAAGTGATGGCCGCCATCAAAGTGGCGTCGGTGTCGCGAACCTTGTCGATGGTTTCCTGGGGAACGGTGTTGCGGCGCTTGTCGCCTTCGGGGAACTCCTTGCATGATTTTTCCCACATGCACCAGCCCATGTCGGCTCTTACCCATTCGATGGGAAGGTCCATGGCCTGCATAACGATCATCGCGGCTTCCATTACGTCGAAACCGGAATCGTCTCCCGGAATATACGATACGCGGTACTTGTCTTTCTTTTCCTTGACCTGCATGACATTTCTAGCCATTGGAAGTCCTCCTTGGTTTTCGATGATCGAGTTAGGAGTTAGGAGTTAGGAGTGAGGTGTGATGCGTGATGCGTGAGGCATAACCCCCTGGCCCCTTGTATCCTCTAACCCCTAACTCCTGACTCCTTACCCCTACCTTGTAACTCCTAACTCCTTACCCCTAACTGGTCTTTTACAGCCCCAGACTCTTCTTGACGTGCGGGATGAGCCCTCCGTCTTCGATAAGTCCCCTGACGAAGTCGGGGAACGGCGGGAAGCTGAACGTTCCCTTCGGCGTGGTGATCTCGCCCTTGTCGAAGTCGATGGTCACTTCTTCGCCCTTTTCCAGTGCGTCCACAGCTTCGGCGCTCACCACGATGGGAAGTCCCTCGTTCAACGCGTTACGGTAATAGATGCGGGCGAAGCCTTTGGCGATTATCGCGGCGACGCCCCGTTCCTTGATGCAGGTAACGGCCTGTTCGCGTGAGGAGCCGCAGCCCCAGTTCTTTCCGCCCACGATAATATCGCCGGGCTTTGCGTTTTTGGTGAACTCGGGGTCAAGGTCTTCCAGAGCATACTGTCCCATCTCGGAACGCTCCGAAACCGTGTAGGTGTACTTGCCGGGGAAGATGACGTCGGTATTCACGTCGTCCCCGTATTTCCATACCTTTCCGGTGACTTTCATGGTCTACAGCACCTCCCTCGGATCGGCGATCTCGCCCTTGAGGGCGGACGCGGCCACCGTCAGCGGGCTGGCCAGGTAGATGAAGCTTTCCTTGTTGCCCATGCGGCCCTTGAAGTTGCGGTTGGCCGTCGAGATGCAGGCTTCGCCGGGGGCCAGGATACCCTCGTGGTTTCCCATGCAGGGTCCGCAACCGGGGTTGTTGATGACACAGCCAGCGTCAAGCAATGTGTCGATAACGCCTTCCCTCATTGCCTGGCGGTATACGCCCCAGGAGGCGGGAATAACTATCGTGCGGACGGCCACTTCCTTGCCTTTCAGGATCTCGGCCGCGGCGCGAAGGTCCTCGATACGGGCGTTGGTGCAGCTGCCCAGGAACGCCTGGTGGATGGGCGTACCTTTGACTTCGCTTACCGGGGCAAAATTGTCCACGGTGTGCGGTTTGGCCACGCCGGGTTCGATAGAGCCAAGGTCGTATTCGAGCTCCTGGGCGTAGACGGCGTCGTCATCGGCCCACATGGCTTCCCACGCGTCGCTCTTTTCGATGCCCCTGATATGCTCCATGACCTTTTTGTCCGGAGGGCAGACGGCGTTCTTTGCGCCCATCTCTATGCCCATGTTGCACAGCGTCATACGCTCGGCGATGGACATATCCTCGATGCCCTGCCCGTGAAATTCCACGGACATGTAGTCGGCGCCGTCGGCTTTGATGTCGCCTATGATCTTGAGGATCAGGTCCTTGGCGGCAACGCCCTTTTTGAACTTCCCGGTCACGGTGATCTTCAGCGACTCGGGTACGCGGAACCATATCTGGCCGGTGGCCCACGTGGCGGCCATCTCGCTTCGGCCTATCCCTGTGGAGAACGCGCCCAGCGCGCCGTAGGTGCATGTGTGGCTGTCGCTGCCCACCATGACCAGGCCCGGGAGCGCGTAGCCGTTCTCGCACATGATCTGGTGGCAAACGCCGCCCTTGCTGTTGACGTCGTAGAAATGTTCTATTCCCTGATCCTTGACGAACTCCCTGATGATCTTGTGGTTCTCGGCGTGCTTGTCAGTGGGGGCCGGAATGGCATGGTCCAGAATAAAGACCAGGTGATCCGGCTTCCAGACTTTCTTTACGCCGATCTTGCCGAAGATCTTTGAAATGGGGGCGGCGTTGTCGTGGCTCATGCAGAAGTGCGGCTCTACTGTAACGACCTGTCCGGCCTTAACGTCTTCACCGGCCGCCTTGCTCAACGCCTTTTCGGCGAATGTCTTGCTCATGCCTTTCACCTCCGCCTCGTCAGTGGCCGGTCTGCAGCTTCAGGTATTCCACAAGTCCGCCTGCGGCCATTATGTCTTTTTCAAGATCCGCCACAGCGTCTCCGTGGAATTTGTTCCCGTTCGTTACATCCGTGATCTCGCCCGTTTCCAGGTTGACTTCAAGGTCGTCTCCGTCGGCGATCTTGCCGTCCTTTATCGCCTGGCTCAGACCGTTGACGAAGAGAACGGGGTATCCGTTATTTATGGCGTTGCGATAGTAGATACGGGCGAACGATTCGGCCAGCACTACGGGAACGCCTGCGAACTTGAGGCAGTAAACGGCGTGTTCACGAGACGAACCGCAGCCGAAATTGGTTCCGCCTACTACGAAATCGCCTTCCTTTACTTCCTTTGCGAAATGCTCCTTGCCGGGGTAATACTCAAAAGAGTACTGAGGCATCTCTTTCGGGTCGGTCTCGGCCAGGTACTTGTTGTGGTAGATGAGGTCGGTATCAACGTCATCACCGAAAACCCACGCTTTTCCGTGAAGGACAGTCTTATCCATTCCGTCTCCCTCCTTATCCGAGAAGATCTCTGGGATCGGTAACTACGCCGCGGACGGCCGTGGCCATCGCGGTCATCGGGCTGGCAAGGTATGTGTGGCTTCCCTTGCCCACTTTGCCTATGAAGTTGCGGTTGGTCGTGGACATGCCCACGTCGTCGGCCGGCAGCGCGCCGTAGTGTTCAGCGGTGCAGAGGGCGCATGTCGGGTTGGTGAAAACGACTCCCGCTTCAAGGAATTTCTGGATAAATCCTGCCTCTGCGCATTTTTTCATGACCTCGCGCGTGGCGGGGGTTATTATTGCGCGCATATGGGGGGCTATCTCGAAATTGCCCGCTTTCAGAACTTCAAAGGCCGCGGAGATGTCTTCGAAACGGCCGTTGGAGCAGGATCCGATGTGTACCTGGTCCACGTGTGCTCCGGCTGCTTCGCGCACCTTCTTTACGTTGTCGGGAGCGTCGGGAGCGGAAAGCATCGGTTCAAGGTCTGAAACGTCGAAGGAAAGCTCGTCGCTGTAAACCGCGTCTTTGTCGGCCGCAAGTTCCTTGACGCGGTCCAGCACCACGTCTCCGGCTCTTTCGACGAGCCAGTCCAGGACTTCTCCGTTGGGCATGATCAGTCCTATCTTGCCGCTCATCTCGGTGACCATGGAGCAGAGGGTGATCCTGTTGGCCAGCGAAGCCTTCTCGATGGTCTCGCCGTAGAACTCGACCGCCTTGAAGAACATGCCGTCGGCTCTGAGTTTTCCTACCAGGCTGGTAAGGAAGTCGCGCATGCATACGCCCTTTTTGAAATCACCGTTCACGGTGATCTTCATCGTTTCCGGCACGCGGAACCAGTTGGTTCCCTTGAACCAGGAGGCCACGATATCGGTGTTGCCCACGCCTGTGGCGAATGCGCCGACAGCGCCCAGAAGGTTCATGTGGCTGTCGGTTCCCAGAATGACGTCGCCCGGTTTTACGAGACCGTTCTCAAGCAGTACGTGCTGCCCGATGCCCCACTTGATGTCGAAAACCTTTTTGATGCCCTGCTTTTTGGCGAATTCACGGATTATCTTCTGGTTCCTGGAAACCTTCTCCGAGTGGGAAGGCGCCTGCAGGTCGAAAGTGAAAGCCACCTTGTCGGGGTCCCAGACCTTGCCCTTGTTATCTGTCACTTCCTCGAACTGAAGTACGCAGTTCGCTCCGCCGAAGTCGCGGGCCGTGGAGAGATCCATGTTGCACCACACGCGCTCTCCGATCGCTACTTCCCTGCCCGCCGCACGGCGAATGCTTTTTTCGATCATTGTCTTGCCCATGAGTCAGCCACCTCCTGTCTTGTTTTTTTCTGTCTAAAGGAGCCCCAGGAACGATTTCAGGGTCTCGAAATTGATGAAATCGGCTTTGTTGACCACTACTGCCTCCGGGGAGCGATGACGGCCGTCGCCCTCGCCCGCGTGTACGGCGATGCAGTGGCAGATGGGAGTGGGAATACCGTTCATCATCGCCAGGCCGACGCCCGAGAACGGATGACGAAGGTCCTTGCCGACCGGGGATTTGACGACCTTGCCTTCGCTGTTGCGCTCGTATTCAACCAGTTTGCCGACGTCGTGGAGAATGGCGCCCGCCATCAGGGTGTCGTTATCGAGCTTGAAGTCGTAAAGCGCGTTGAACTCGTCCATCGAGGCCTTGGCGATACGAACGACGCCTCTGAAGTGGGTAAGCAGCGAACAGGGGCAATCGGGGATAAGCAATGTAAAGGGCAGCTTTTCCATGTCCTCGGGTTCCCATCCGCCCATCTTGAGCGCGTCCTCGAGCGTGGCGATGACCTTTTTCTTCAGCTCCGCGTCCTGCACCCAGTCGACTTCGGGGAACAGTTTCAGGATCCTTTCTCTCATTCCGTACATCCCTCCCAGCGATATTTGGAACGTTTTTCCGCTCTATAGGCTATCGGCCTCAAGGGCCAAAGCTTCCTGAAGCGTTTTGTATATCCTTTCGATGTGGCCAGCGGCCAGTGACGATGCCCGGGACACGTCGTGGTCGATGATGGCCTCGTATATATCCCGGTGTTCTTTGAGAAATGCCTCCTTGTCCTGAAGCAGTGTGTAGATGCGTTCGTGGGTGGCCATTATCAGGTTGAAGGTCATCTTCACTATGTTGATGAACACGAAATTGTGGGTCGACTCGGCCAGACACAGATGAAAGTCGAAATCCGACTGCGCCCGGTGCTGCAGGTTGTCGATATTGGTTTCCGTGGATGAAAGTACGCGCCTGAGTCGAGTGAGGTCCGAGGGAAGCGCGTGCATGGCCGCCGTTGAAGCAATGGCCGGCTCAAGCACCCGGCGGGCTTCCATCAGTTCCAGCACCGCTTCGTCCTCCAGGGGCATATTGCGGGCGTCGGCCGCCTCGCCGCGAGGCTTGCGGACGAACCTGCCCTTGCCGGGGATGCTTTCGATGAGTCCAAGCAGCTCGAGGACACGGAAGGCTTCCCTCAGGGAACTGCGGCTTACGCCCATTTCGTCCATCAGCTGGCGTTCAGGCGGGAGCGGGTCGCCGGGTTTCAGATCTCCCCTGGCGATCAGCCGCTTCATTTCCTCTACTACCTGTTCATATATGCGTGTATGTCGCAGTTTTCTTTCCGTCATGGGATTCCTCCTCGTGGACCGCCCAGTGCACCTTATACACCAAGTGAACCTATTGCGCAATCTTTCGCATTAAGTCTAAATCTTCTGACGAATTAGCCGTTCTTGCGCCGTAAAAAGCTTTCCGTGGGAAAGCATGGAGCTTCCCTGCATACAATAGTTTGACATTTTGCGTTCAAAGCTCTATGATGCTATGGATGTAGCGAAAATGTCGCGCAATTTTTCCGGTTTTGCGCTTTTCATGAGGTGAATCTGAACGTGCCCGAAAAACAGGAAACAAAAAAGGAGAAACAGTCGCTTGTCGACGCGGTCGACAGGGCGCTTGAGGATATACGGTTAGCGGGTGAAGAGATCGATTTTCTGGCGGTCGCCGAACGAACAGGAGTGGCCCGCTCAACCCTTTACCGAAACCGGGTGGCCAGGGAGCATGTTGCGACGGCCAGGGACAGACAGCGGGTGTCCGCCAACACCCACAGGCAACTGCTTGAAGAGATAGAGTCGCTTCGGACCAGAGTCGAGGCCCTGGAGCATAAGGTGCAAAGCCTTTCCTGAGACGTACCGGTGATTCTTGCGGAAGCAGCGAAAGGCTCTCTCCTGCCGGATCCTGGAGGAGATAGATGTGTTTGCCGTGTGTCGCACCATCCGGCCCGCGTTTCAAAGCCGGATGTATCTCAAGTAGGAGGTAGCAGAACATGAGGAAGATTTCCGTTAAATTGCTTGTGTGTATCGTGGCGCTTGCCGTGGCGGTAACGTTCGGCTCGGTCGCGGCCATGGCCGGCGAAAAGGTTACCCTGGTTGATTTCAGCTGGAACAGCATTCAGATGCACAACCGCATTGCCGGGTTCATCCTGGAGCACGGTTACGGCTACGAACCCGATTACATGTTCGCCGAATCGGTTCCGGGGCTTACGGGTCTCCAGCAGGGCGACATCGATGTTGCGATGGAAATGTGGATAGACAATGTTCTGGACTGGTATGTCCCGGCCGTTGAGGAGGAGAAACAGGTTCTTGACCTCGGGCCTGTTTTCCCCGATGCGCCGCAGGGATGGTATGTTCCGACCTATATCATCAAGGGCGACCCGGAACGGGGCATCGAACCGAGCGCTCCCAACCTTAAGTCCGTGGCCGACCTGCCCGAATACTGGGAGATCTTCAAGGATGCGGAGAACCCCGAAAAGGGTCGTTTCTACAACGCCATACCGGGATGGGTCGTTCACGACATCTGCCTGGCGAAGCTGAAGGCCTACGGGCTTGAGGATACCTACATCGCATTCGACCCCGGTTCACAGACAGCGCTTGCAACGGCCATCGTGTCGGCCTACGAAAAGGGCGAACCCGTTCTGGCCTACTACTGGGAACCGGAATGGATCATGGGTATGCTCGACATGACCAAACTCGAGGAACCCCCCTACGACCCCGAGCGCTGGGGCGAGGGCAAGGACTACGGCTGCAGCTTCCCCGCGGCCCGGGTGCATGTCGGCCTCAACGCCGAGTTCGCCGACGGGCATCCCGAACTTGTGGAGTTTTTCGACAACTACGAAACGACACTGGCGCAGAACAACGCGGCGCTGGCCTTCATGAAGGAGAACGAGGCTTCGGTGGAAGACGCAGCTATATGGTTCCTGGAGACATATCCCGAGCTGTGGAAGAGCTGGGTTCCCGAAGACGTAGCCGCCAAAGTAGAAGCAGCCCTTTAAGTGAAAGAAGTGAAATAGTGGAACATGCCATTGAAGTTTCGGAGTTGTGGAAAGTATATTCAAAAGCCGATGTAGATGTTGACGTAGAAGACGAAGACCTGATCGCCTCGCTGGATGCATCCAGCGAGGCGGTCGTGGCCGTCCGCGATGTAACGTTTGCGGTGGAGCCCGGAGAGGTGTTCATAGTCATGGGTCTTTCAGGCAGCGGGAAGTCTACCCTTATCCGCTGCCTGCTTCGCCTTGTCGAAACCTCCTGGGGTTCGATAAAGATCAACGGCCAGGAAGTAACCGCTATGAACAAAAAGGAACTGACCGAATTCCGCCGCAGCCAGGCCGCCATGGTGTTTCAGCACTATGGCCTGTTGCCTCACAGGACAGTAGTAGAGAACGTTGCTTTCGGCCTCAAGCTGAGGGGTGTGTCCAAAAAGGAGCGACGCGAACATGCGATGGAAACCCTCAAGATCGTCGGCTTGCAGGACTGGGGCGATTATTACCCCGCCTCGCTCAGCGGCGGCATGCGCCAGCGCGTCGGAATAGCTCGCGCCCTTGTCGCAGATCCTCCCGTTCTGCTGATGGACGAACCCTTCAGCGGGCTTGACCCCCTTATCCGCAGGGAGATGCAGGACGAATTGACGCGCCTGCAGGAGGAAATGCACAAAACGATTTTCTTTGTTACCCACGATCTTGACGAGGCCATGCGTCTGGGCGACAGGATGGCGGTAATGAAAAGCGGCGAGATAGTCCAGATAGGACGTCCCGCGGAGGTATTCGCCAATCCCGCCGACAAGTACGTGGCCCGTTTCGTGCAGGACAAGAGGGACGAGATACGCAAGACCGATGAGCAAATGGCCGCTCTTCAGGGCAAAACAGAGGATGCAAAGGCGGTGAACGACGATGTTTCCTGAAATGCTGGAGTTCCACGTCGCCAGGGCCGTCAACAACGGTGTCAAATGGCTGTTGCATTCCTACGCTCCGGCTTTCGACAGTTTTTCCGCCGGTATACTGGGGTTGTTGCTCTGGATACAGAGTGTTCTGTTCGTTATTCCCTGGTGGGCGTATATTGCCTTTATTGCCGTAATGGCCTGGATAGCGACAAAAAAACTTATTCCCACCATAGTCCTTGCGGCTATGCCCATGTTTATCGGGGTTTTCGGCCTGTGGTCTCTGGCTCTGGAAACGCTTGCAATAGTGATAGCGTCCGTGGTGCTGGCGCTGGCCATAGGCATCCCTCTCGGCATACTGATGGCCGAGATCAAGATGTTTTCGTGGTTTCTTGCGCCTGTACTCGACGCCATGCAGACCATGCCCAGTTTCGTCTATCTGATCCCGGCAATGATGCTCTTTGGTCTGGGTAAAGTGCCCGCCGTACTGGCAACGCTCATCTACGCCCTTCCTCCGGTCATCCGCCTCACCTGTCTGGGTCTCCAGCAGGTGCCCAAACCCGTTCAGGAAGCGGCCCGCGCCTACGGCGCCACGCGGTGGCAGCTGCTTAAATAGGTCAGGGTGCCTCTTGCTATGCCGTCCATACTCGCCGGTGTCAACCAGACTACGATGATGGCGCTCGCGATGGTGGTCATAGCCTCGATGATCGGCGCGAGGGGACTGGGGCAGGAAGTGCTCATGGCAATCAACCGCATCGACGTGGGACGGGGGTTCGAGGCCGGTATTTCAATAGTGATAATGGCCATAGTCATCGACCGTATCACCCAGGGAATGGCCAGGCGTTTCGAGCCGCATAAAAGATAATACCTGTACGGTGAGGAGTAAGGAGTGGAGGGGTGAGGGGGAAAAGCAAACCTGAGACCCCTCACATAAAAAACCGCTCGAAATGACATTCAGTGCATTTGTCCCCGGTTCTCCGGTTCACGATTAACGGTTCCCGATTCACGGCCCCTAATGCTTTTTCTGCAAACTGTCGGCTGTGCGCTGTCAACTTTTTTGTAGGTATTTTTACTATTTCGGATTTTTGCCCCTGCGGGTAGAATGTATTCAGCCCGCAGGGGCTTTTTTGCGTCAAATATTTTGAATCTGAAGCAGAAAGGATGATCATGTCTTGAGAAAAACCGTCCTGATCGCCGTTGCCCTTGTAGCAGTGGCGCTGCTGGCCACGGCGGCGGCCGCGGCTGACGCGGATCTTTCGAAATCGACGCTTTACGTGGACTCGCAATGGCTGAAGGCCAATCTGGGCAATGTGGTCCTGGTGGACGCCCGTCCAAAGGATCATTACAAAAAGGGTCATATCCCTGGAGCCGTCAACGCCGAGTGGACCTATTTCGCAAACATGAAAGGGCAGCCGGGAAACCCCGGATGGGGTGACCTCTACAGCAAGGGGACACTGGCCAAAAAGATCGGCGCTCTGGGTATCAACGCCAAGCGCCCGGTGGTCGTATACGCATCGGGCGGCGGCTGGGGCCAGGACGGATGGGTGGCCTGGATACTCAAACTTTCCGGCGTACAGAACGTAAAACTGCTCGAAAAAGGCTACCCCGGCTGGAAAGCTGTTCAGGGAAAAATATCCGGAGGCGTATCGCGCAACAAGAGCGTGGGATTTTCCATACCATCGTTCCAGGGCGGCTACAATGTAACTACCCCCTGGCTTGCCGCCAAACTGAATGAAGTAAAGATCATCGACGCCCGCACCCCGTTCGAATACGAGGGCGGCAGGCTGTTCGGCGAAAGACGAGGAGGCCATATCCCCGGAGCGGTCAATATTCCCTACGACACCGTCCTGAACGACGACATGACCGCCAGGCCAATAGAGGACATCCAGACCATAATGGCCGTCAGGGGTATTTCTCCGGAGGACGAGATAATAGTCTACGACACGGCAGGCGTGCGTTCGGCCTACCTCGTGCTTGTGCTTAGAATGGCCGGTTTCGACAAGGCCCGCAACTACGACTCCTCTTTCCAGGAATGGGCGGGCAACATGGAACTTGAAGTCGTGCAGGGGACCGAACCGGGCGGCCATGTCGCCGAGGCTCAGCCGGAGGTTTCCGACGAGCCCGCCTCAGGCGATGTAACGGATGACAACTCCGCGGACGATACGGCTCCCGGAGACGAAACGCTTACGGAAGAAGAATCACAAAAGGACAAGGTGTCCTGAGCAAAGGGAACGGAATGCCCTTTAATGTAGAGATTTCCGGCGAAGGCGCAATTTCCTGCGACGGACCCGTTACGGGCCGGGATATTATGGGTCTTTCCCAAACGCAAACCTCGGGAAGGCATGTAGTGGCCTGGCGCGTCAATCAGTATCTCAGGCCGCTGAGCTGGGTGGTAGACGATGACGCCGTCGCGGAGTTCGTGGATACGTCGGATTTCGAGGGCATATCCGTATACCGCAGTACGCTCAGTTTCCTGCTGGTTATAGCCTGCCGCAGGGTGCTTGGTCGCGATATCCTTATCCGTCACGCCATCAGCGACGGTTATTTCTGCGAACCCCTGAACGGCAATATAGCTCCGGATGAAGTGCCCGCCATCAGGGCGGGAATGAATGAACTAATAGAAAAGGACCTCCCCATCACAAGGGAGGTCCTTTCTCTCGACAGGGCCAGGCGGGTTTTCGAGCGGCAGGGCGATAAGGCCAAGGCCAGCCTCCTGCACAGCACGGGAATAGATCCCGTAACCGTCTACCGCTGCGACGGTGTGTACGGTTTTTTCTACGTCCCTCTGGCGCCCTCCACGGGATACATGTCATCCTGGGGCCTGGAGCCTTACGACGACGGGATGGTGCTGCGGTTTCCCACGGTCGCGTTTCCCAGGGAACTGCCACCGTTCAGGGTCCCCGAAAAACTGGCCGGAGTGTTTTCCGAATACTCCGGGTGGCTTGACATACTGGACGTCGGCACCATGGAAAGCCTGCACAGGCATGTCACCGCCGGAAGGGCCGCCGAGCTGATCCTGGTGTCGGAAGCTCTCCACAATCGCAGACTCAGTCACCTGGCCGAAAAAATCACGCAAAAAAACGGAGCAAGGCTTTTATGTCTTGCAGGACCGTCCGGTTCGGGCAAAACGACCACAGCCCACCGGCTGGGCGTTTCTTTAAAAGTTTGCGGGGCAAGACCCGTGGCTATTTCGCTGGACGACTACTTTCTCGAAAGGGACAAAACGCCCAGAGACGAACACGGCAACTACGACTTCGAAGCACTGGAGGCCCTTGACCTCGATCTTATCAACGAGCACCTGTCTCTTTTGATGAAGGGCAGGGCGGTGCGCGTTCCCCGGTTCAACTTTCTTACCGGACGCAGGGAAGAGGGCCCAAAAATACATCTAAAAGACAGAGACCTTCTTATCATCGAGGGTATCCACGGGCTGAACGAGCGCCTCACAGAAACTGTTCCCGAAGAAGCCAGGTTCAAGATATACATATCGCCACTTACAGGCATAGGTTTCGACAGGCATAACCGCACCAGCACAACAGACAACAGGCTCCTGAGAAGGCTTGTGAGGGACTGCCGCATCAGGGGCAAGAGCGCGGGCAAGACGCTGGCGCAGTGGCCCTCCGTGATACGGGGCGCGCAGAAGTATATTTTCCCCTATCAGGAGAAAGCCGACGAAATGTTCAATTCCGCCCTTGTCTACGAACTCTCGGTGCTGAAGGGCTACGCGGAACCGCTGCTTCGGACCGTGGGGGAAAACGAACCCGTCTACGGTGACGCGCAGAGGCTGCTGAACCTGCTGCGGTATGTGCCGTTCATTCCTTCGGATATGGTTCCCAACACCTCCATACTGCGCGAATTCATTGGCGGGAGCTGTTTTCAGTGATTGAAATACAGTTAGGAGTGAGGGGTGAGGGGTTAGGGGGAAATCAAAACCCAAACCGAGATTTCTCTCTAATGCTAGAAACGACACCCGGGGTTCGTTTTACCGGTTTACGACTCATGAGTCGTGGCTTACAGAAAGAGGCTTGTCATTTCGAATCCCGAAGGGTGAGAAATCTCGTATTTCAAAGCATCAGGAAACAGGGAACAGGGAGCAGGAGGCAGGAAGAACAAACTCGAGATCCCTTGTTGCTTCGCTCACTCGGGATGACACCTGAGGCTGGGTTTCACGGTTCACGGTTCACGGTTTACGATTTACGCTGTTCCTTTCTACCCCTAACTCCTCACTCCTCACTCCTTACCCCTTACGCACCCGGAGCAACCCCATGCGCGTGACTATGGCCGATGTGGCGCGGGAAGCAGGGGTCAACAAGGCCACCGTGAGTCGTGTCCTCAGGGGCGACTCACGCATAAGCGCAGCCACTCGCGAAAAAGTATGGCGAACGGTAAAGGACCTCGGCTACAGGCCCGACGCGGTAGCCAGGGGGCTTTCGGGCAGCAGCACCGAGACGGTAGGGGTCCTTTTTAATGATCTGTCCGCTCCATGGACAGGCGAGTTTCTTTCGGGGCTCGAAAGAGTGCTTGGCAGGGTGGGCAAGGAGTGCATAGCAAAAAGCACCATGGGCTTGCAGGAGCGCAGGCGCAACGCTTTGCTTGGGCTGCTGGCCCGGCACGTGGACGCTCTGGTCTGGTGCGACGGTCTGCCTCTTCATACCGAAAACGTAGCCTGTGTGTCCATTGGAAACAGCAGCCCCGGCGGGGTATCCATTGCCGTGGACGACGAGGCGGCGGCAGTCAAACTAAGACGGCTGGCGGCCGGCAGGAAAGTACGCCATATCAAAGGCGAAAACCCCCTTTTCCCCTCCGTGGACACCGGGTACAGCGAACCTGCTGTTCGCGGAACTCTGCTTGTCTTCGACGGAGCTTTCGGCGAATCGCCCGACCCGAAAGACGATGCAGTGGTATGCGGATGCCAGTCGATGTGTGTCCCTGCCGGGTGGTACAGGTTGCTGTTCCCCGCTTTCGAAATGGGAGTGCTGGCAGGAAGGGTTCTTTTGAACATGTTGAGGGGTAAAGGGGTCCGCCCCGAAACGGTTACGGTAGCGCCTTCGCTCCTGTCGCCCGACGGCGAACCCCTCTAGACGATTCGATCTATCCGTATTTCCTGTTGATAGCCAGAATATCGGTAAGCAGGGCCTGGCCCGTTTCCACGCGGCCCGCCCCGGGGCCCACTATTGTCACGTCGCCCAGGTGGTCGGTCGTGAACGTCAGTGCGTTGACGGCGTCCATAACGCCCGCCAGGGGATGATCCAGCGGCATCTCCATGGGCGTAACTCTGGCGGTAAACTTTCCGTTATCCTCTCCCACTTCCGCTATCAGCTTGATCCTGGCATTTGCTGCGCTGGCCTTTTTTATATCAGCCGGGGTAATGGCGGTGATTCCCGTTCTGTCCACCTCAGTTACCTTGAGGGGCCTGTTCATCAGGACCTTGGCCATTACCTGCACCTTTACCGCTGCGTCCCACCCCTCTACGTCGCCGGTGGGGTCGGCCTCCGCGTATCCAAGTTCCTGCGCCTTCTTCAGAGCTTCGTCGTAGGCCATGCCGTCTTCCATGCGGCTCAGGATATAGTTGGTGGTTCCGTTGACTATACCCTGGACCCGCGTGATATCGCAGCCAGCCAGGGCGTCTCTGGCCAGGTTCATTGCCGGGGTCCCGCTTAGCACCACGCCCTCGAACATGTAGGAAACACCGTTGGCTTTGGCCAGGTCCAGCAGTTCCGGCAGAGCAACCGATACGGGGCCTTTGTTGGTGGAAACAACGTGCTTGCCGGAGGCCAGGGCCTGTTTGATGTGGCTGACTCCCGGTTCACCCGTTTCAAGGTTGGTGATTGTGGCCTCCACCACCAGGTCGGACGCCGGGTCGGCTATGATATCCAGTGTTTCTCGTTCGGTGGCGTCGGGGTGGTTTTTGAGGCTGCCTTCCTCGTCAAGCAGTTTGAGAGTGGCTGTCAGGTCCAGCCCAGCCGGGTTGTGGGCAGACCCCTTTATCGGGTCGGCTATGGATGTAACGATGTACTCGAATCCCTCGGTTTCTTTCAATTTATCGCGCTTTTTCTCGAGGATCCTTACAAGTCCCTGGCCTACGTTCCCGAAACCCACACAGCATATCTTCCACATACGGTTCACCTCCGGTTGATATGTTCCAGGCCCAGGCGCTTTGCGGCGTCTTCGGTTGGTATGCAGTTGT
>Ga0272441_10004924_pt1 | contig 23699 bp, 24 predicted proteins | sample SSMProp6N_FD_193582 | JGI IMG/M metagenome (GOLD analysis project Ga0272441, IMG submission 193582) | Marine sediment archaeal communities from Little Sippewissett salt marsh, Falmouth, MA, United States - SSM-Prop-6N | ecosystem: Environmental > Aquatic > Marine > Wetlands > Sediment ...
TACCGGCAAATCAGCTGTAATACGTCCTTCATTCATCACAAGGACCCTGTCCGCCAGTCCAAGAATTTCTGGTAATTCTGACGAAATCAACAGGATTGCACGGTTCTTTGCTGCCTGTTCCAGGATGAACTGATAGATTTCATATTTCACTCCTACATCGATTCCCTGTGTTGGCTCCATCAGGATGAATATTTCCGGATCAACTGCAAGACAGCGTCCGAGAGCAACCTTCTGCTGGTTTCCACCGCTAAGGCTGGAAACCTTCTGTTCCATAGAAGGGGTCTTGATCTCCAATGTGTCGATTTGTTCCTGGGCTACACTGCGTTCATTTAATAAATTCAAAATACCGAGCCTGTTTGAGGCATGAGTATGGAGAACAGACAAGGCAAGATTCCGCCGAATACTCAATTCCTGCAGCACACCATCAGCCTTTCGATCTTCCGGAAGGAAGATAACCTGATTCTTGAACGCATTAGAGGGAGAAGGTTCATATTCCCGGCCTTCAATCCAGAAATTGCCGTGATCAATCGGCAGTGCACCAAAGAGCGCTTTTCCAAGATCAGCCTTGCCGCTTCCGGAGAGGCCAGCGACCGCCAGCACTTCTCCCCGATGCAGGGAAAAACTGATTTCCCTTAGTGCCTCCCCCGACGTAAGGCCTTCAACTCGAAGAATTTCTACTCCTGGTCGATTCGCTTTTTCAGGGAATATGCTGCTGAGTTTACGGCCTATCATTTCCTCAACAAGGCTGTTGCGGGAGACTTCATTAATAGGGCGTGTGCTGATGTGATGTCCATCCCGTAAAACAGTAACCGTATCTGCAAGGTCAAATATTTCATCCAATCTATGCGATACATACAGAATGGTTACGTTGGATTCCCGCAGGTTCCTGATATTTTCAAAAAGGGCTTCGGCCTCAGCCTGATTAAGTGCAGCGGTTGGCTCATCCATGATTAAGAACTTGCTCTCATTAATCAACGCTTTGGCAATTTCAACCACCTGTTTCTCACCGACTTTAAGACTGGAAACCAGACTCTCCGGGTCCAGATAAGAAGCATTGAGGTTTGCAAGCACAGCCCGTGTTTTCTCTTTCATTTCACGAAAAATGATCAAACCGGATTTGGCGGGTTCCTTTCCCAGTAGAATGTTGAACATGATACTGCGTTCAGGCATCAAGTTCATAGTCTGATAGATTGTGGAAACACTGGCATTGATAGCATCAGCGGGATTATGCGGTTTATACTCTTCGCCATCGATCTCAATTATGCCGCCCTTTTCAGGAAGAACAGCTCCGGCGAGTATCTTGATCAGGGTTGATTTCCCGGCGCCATTCTCGCCAACAAGGGCATGCACCTGCCCTTTGTGGATGGATAAACTCACACCCTTCAAGGCCTCAACACCTGGATAGGATTTGCTGAGATTGTGGATTTTGAGAAACGGTTGTGCAGATACCATGGCCTTATCCCCTTACCACTCGCAGCCGATCCAGGGATAGTGCTGTCACAAGAATCAGACCCGATATAATACGCTGGGCATAGATACTGATACCCAGCAGGATCATGCCGTTTGTAATTGTTGTCAGGAAAATCGCGGCGATGAGAGTATTAACAATCTTTCCCCTGCCCCCGGAGAGGCTGGCACCGCCCAGTACAACTGCGGTAAGAACCGGGAAGAGAAAGTCGGAACCCATTCCACCGGTAGCGGTTCCCTGCCGAGCCACCTGCATAATTCCACCTACTGCAGCGAGGATTCCAGCCAGTACGAATGCAGCGAGCTTCACTCTTTCCGTATCGATGCCAGCCAGCCAGGTTGCTTTCTCGTTACTTCCGACAGCAAATATTCGTGCGCCAAATACTGTTTTCCGTAAAAGGAAAAACGCAGCTCCATACAAAAGAAAGAGAACAATAACAGGAACCGGTACAACACCCAATACTCTTCCCTGAGAGAGGAACTCAATGGCATCAATATTTTCACCAAAAATCGTTTTTCCCTGAGTATACACAAACGCCAGCCCCTCAAGGATGCTCATCATCCCCATAGTCGTAATAATCGGGTTAATCTTTAATTTTGTAACAATCAGTCCATTGACCAGGCCAATCAATGCTCCAATGCCAAGAACAAGAACAGCTGCGGCTGCAGGAGGAAGCCCGAAATTCACCATGGCGGCCGCCATTGCAACCCCGGTTAGAGTCAGCACAGATGCCAGAGAAACATCCATCGTTCCCAGCAGGACAATCATATGTTCGCCAATCGCCAGAATACCAATAATCGTAGCCTGGCGAAGTACAGTGAAAACATTCTTGGAAGTGGCGAAGGAGTCTGTGGAAAAGGAAAGAAAAATAGCCCAAATAACAAAAATCACAATGAAACCCTGCTCGCCAAGGAAATCAAGGACCTGGCGTTTTAATTCGCTCTTTTGACCTGTGAATTTGGCTTTGCTGTCTGTCATGTATTTATTCCTTCATCAGCTTGAAGCGGTGTGAGGGGAAGATCTCCCCCTCACACCTGATATTCCCATGAAAGGGACCGTACAAGGCAAATACCTCCGCATGCTCGAATTCAGTTGCTTGAATTACCGTGTAACAAGGTTTACTGGAACGCGAATATTTTGCGGAAGGGTACTTCCGGCTAACAGCTTCACCGCAGCCTTAATTGTCATCCTGCCGGTTTCAGCCGGAGCAGTATCAACAGTCCCTCGATACATTGTGTCATTATTGATATACTCAATAGCCTGTGGTTCAGCATCAATGCCAACAATGATCGTATCATCAGCTGTGTTTCCATTGGCTTCCAGCGCCTGCATTGCGCCGTAAGCCCCAGCGTCGTTGATGCTGACCACAGCATTGATTTCCGGATGTTCTTGAAGAGCTGTTTCCATTGAACTCAAACCAAATTCAGTAGTCCCGCCAAGATAGTTACCAACAATAACAGCATCAGGAGCAAGCTCAGTAATTGCAGCGGCAATAGCATCAGCACGGAGCACAACATTGGCCACATCCGGATAATCAAGGATCGCTACATTGGCCGCACCACCCATTTCATCATTGATTAGCTGTGCGGCATACTCACCAGCAGCCTTGCCGAGATCTGAATCCTCGATGCTGATAGTTACACCACCAAATGCGCCCGCATCACGACCTGCATACTGTACGATATAAACACCCGCTTCAACTGCTTCCTCAAGTGCCGACTGGACACTGGGAGGATCAAAAACGCAGACCACAATAACATCTGCCCCACTTGAAACAAAGTTTTCTATGCCGCTGATCTGACGTTCAACATCAATCTCTGAATCAAATGTCTCAACATCTATCCCCTGCTCTTCAGCATAGGCAACAGCAGCATCGGGAACAGCTGAGTGGTAATCGGTCGAGTATGTGCAGGCAACAATACCAATAAAGGAATCATTTGCCGCAAGATGCGCCTTTGCAAGGTCGATTTCCTCATCCGCAGGTGCAAGATCTTCTGCTGTACCCAAACCTTCAGTAATGAGTGTGGGGGCAGCAAATTCCATCGGCTCATCAGCCGCCGGCTCATCAGCCGCCGGCTCATCAGCAGCCGGTTCTTCTGCAGCAGGTTCTTCTGCAGCAGGTTCCTCGGCCGGCACTTCTGTTGCAGCAGGCCCACAGGCTGCAAGTAAAAGAGCAAGGACCATCAGCAGTGTTACTACCATTACTCTTTTCTTCATTATCTTTCCTCCTTATGTCCGATATTTCCTTTTTTTTCTTTCTCGTGATCATAAATTCGCGGCGGTATCTTCTGTTCTCGTTTTTTCCTGCTAATAATCACCTCCATCATGGCCGATTTTTACGACGAAATTAATCCCGGGCCTCCATACATCATGTGAAAGTCCGTTATCCAGAAATGTTTCTGGCAAGAAAGCACCATTTGTTGAGTACCTAGACACGGTATGCATCATCGAGGGTGAGAATACTTTGGAGTGTCTGGTCATCTGTAATCAATACATTGATCAGGCCTCCCCTGATAGCGCCTAATAAGGGCGCAGCCTTATCAGTTCCCCCTGCCACACCAACAGCCAAATCCCCATTCTGAATATTCTGAAGTTCTATTCCAACAATCCGGTCATAGAAAGCAGAGTTTTTCTCATCTCCATAGATATCAAAAAAACGCCCGCAAATATCACCGACAGCTTCACCACAGAGATCACTCAGATCTTCCTTGTCTATCAAACCAGCACGAGAGTAAACAAGGTCACTTTCAAGCGAACCGAGCCCGACAACAAATACTTCAGCATTCCTGGCCATATCCAATGCCTGTTTCAGCATAGGATTTGTTTCGATGAAAGTTTTCGCATTGTCAGATCCCCGGCCAAGTATGGCTGGAGCACTTACGTAAAAAGCTCGCCCCCCCATTTTTTCAGCTGCTTCACGGGTAATTTCGTTGTAATCAATTTCGTGGGCTTCATGCCCGATATTACCCATAGCTTGCGTAACAGTAAGTCCCGGATTCTCAATTACCGGTAAAGCCTTGACCATTTCAAGAAGTGACCTGCCGCAGCCAAGAGTTAACCTCATATCAGGCCGGATCATATCTTTTAGATAATTTGCGGCATAGCGGCCAATCGTTCTGCGCACCACCTCAGGTGAAGTATCGAATATTGGCGCCACGATAACATCACGCAGGTCAGGATATCGATCCAGCAGGATTTCCCCCAGACTGGATCCGGATTTATCTGCCGATATGATCCGAATCTGAACAATTCCCGCTTCACGGGCCTCACTCAGATAACGGGATACCTGGCTCCTGGAAATACCCACACTGCTTGCGATTTCGGATTGGGTGCGATTTTCAATGTAATAGGCTCTCGCAACTTCAGTCAGCAGTTGTCTCTTTGAATTATCCATTTTCACACTTGTGCATACACATTTGTTCAAGTATAGTACCAGTATATGGAATCCCGGGTTCGGTGTCAAGCATCAACTGGATGGTGAAAAAAGGAGTATTTATGGGACAGCTGAGAGAATTTATTCATAAACTCATAAACCTTCGATCTGAAGACGTCCAGATGACTCTCCTGGCAGTCTGTCCTAATTCCGATGCCGTACTGGAATCAGCTGTCGCTTCAGCAGCAGAAGCCAATGCCCCCATGCTTTTTGCCGCTACGTTGAACCAGGTTGACCGTGACGGCGGCTATACTGGATGGACACAGAAGACATTCGTGGAAAGAATGGAAGTGTATGCGAGGCAGTATCACTGGAAAGGCCCGCTTTTCCCCTGTCTGGACCATGGAGGACCATGGCTGAAAGACAGACACACAACGAAAAGTTTTTCACTGCAGGAAACCATGAATGAAGTGAAACTATCTCTTACAGCATCACTGCAGGCCGGATACAATCTTCTGCACATAGATCCCACCGTCGACCGAACGCTCCCACAAGGAGCAGTAATCAATATTTCGGTCGTTGCAGATCGAACTGCAGAGTTAATTGCCCATGCAGAAAAGGAACGCATAAGGATGGGATTGCCCCCGGTTGATTACGAGGCAGGCACTGAAGAGGTCCATGGAGGCCTGGCAGACCTGGGAAATTTTAATTCTTTTCTTTTGCTTCTAAGAAGAAAACTGAAAGAAAAAGAGTTAATCCACGCCTGGCCGTGTTTTATTGTCGCAAAGGTCGGAACCGATCTTCACACAACCTGTTTTGACCCTCTTATCGCCGAAAAACTTGTGGAAATAGTCAGGAAACATGGATCTCTGATCAAAGGTCATTACACCGACTGGGTGGACAACCCTGAAGACTACCCTGCCAGCGGAATGGGCGGAGGGAATGTGGGGCCGGAGTTTACAGCTGAAGAATACAAAGCTTTGCTAAAATTATCCCAAAAAGAATCCGGGCTCTGTCTGGAAAACTCCAGCCTTGCCCCTTCAGCTTTCCTGGATACCCTTCAACAAGCCGTTGTCGATTCCGGGCGCTGGAAGAAGTGGCTGCAGCCTGGTGAAATCGGGCTTGATTTCAAGGACCTTTCACAAAAAAGACGTGAATGGTTAATTCAGACAGGTGCACGCTATATCTGGACAGATAAAAATGTCCTTCAAGCCAGAACCAGACTGTATCAAAACCTGAAGCTGATAATGCCGTCTCCACATCAGTTTGTCCTCGACGAAATAAAACACTCGATTGACAGGTATCTCACAGCATTCAACCTTGTCGATTCACTTTCACTACTCGAAAACGGAGAATGACAATATGGATCCGCCAGATGATGCCGTTCGTTTGTTCCTCATCCGTCATGGAACAACCCTCTGGAATTCACAGAATCGGTTTATTGGCACAACGGATTTGCCTCTGGATGAAACCGGCCTTCAGCAGGCAAATCTGCTTGCTGCCCGGTTGGTAGACGAGCCTCCTGATATCATCTATTCCAGCACCCAGACCAGAGCCGGTGAAACGGCCGAAATTTTAGCAAAGAGCTGCAACCTTGAACCCATCAGGGATGCAAGATTGAGAGAAATGGACTTTGGGATCCTGGAAGGGATGACAGTAAATGAAATTAATCGATCCTTTCCAGCGGAGTTTGAAAGCTGGACTTCAGGAAATCATGTCCCGGAATTGAAAATGGAAACAACAGAAAATCTGCTGGGAAGGTCTGATTCATTCCTCAAGCAAATTTGGAAGAAGCACAGAGGAAAAACTATCCTTGTTGTCAGCCATGCGGCAATCATGCATGCGCTGATATTCCTTGCGCTCTCACTGCCTTACAAAAAGAACTGGCATTTCTTTATGTATAATGGCTCGATTTCAGAACTCTGGCTGGATGAAAAGAGGGCAGTGCTGGTTCGGTTGAATGACACATATCACCTGAAAGATATGTAAGGTTTTTTCGATATTTATAGAAATTCAAAGAGATGTATTTAATCGGTAGAAAAACATGGATAATACAAAACCATGCTCTGGCAACAAGCCGTCCAGGAACAAGCCAGGCCATCTTCTCCAGATATAATATTCACGGCAGCACGTTTTAAGGATATCCATGAAGACCGAAGACAAAACCCGGATTCTGTTAAAAAGGCGTCTCCCGTCTATCTCGGGTAAAGTAGTATTAAAAGAAAGAAAGGCCGCTAATCAAGCGCAGCCTTTCTGCGGGAGTTTGACCCCGGTTGGCAGGCTCACTATCTCCCATGCCTGCCCGATGGCAACAAATCGATTATAACAAGACAACCAACACTAATGTCTTCAAGACAATACCGGGCTGACACTTGCAATGCGCCCATCGCACAGTGTTATGATCTGATCGGCCTGTGCGGCAACATTCATATCATGTGTAACCTGGATAATCGTGGTTCTTTTCTCGCGGTTGATATCTTTGAGCAATCCGATAATATCGTTCCCCGTGGTTGTATCGAGATTCCCTGTCGGTTCATCAGCGAGGATGACCGAAGGATTTTTGACAACAGCACGGGCAACAGCCACTCGCTGGCGTTCACCTCCGGAAAGCTCGGTGGTCTTGTGTCCCAGTCGATGGGAAAGCCCAACATGTTCCAGCCACACCGCTGCCCGTCTGCGGGATTCGCGGCGGTCAACACCAATGAAACGCAGCGCAATGGCTACATTATCCAGCACTGACAGTACCGGATTCAGGTGAAACGCCTGGAATATGAAACCTATCTCACTGGCTCGCAGTTGGGTTAATTGACGATCGGAAAATGAGGCGACATCCTGACCCTTGAACCACGCTTCACCTCCTGTTGGCTGATCCATGCAGCCAATAATGTGCAGCAGGCTCGATTTTCCCGATCCACTGGGGCCAACGATAGAGACATAGCTCCCTTTTTCCAATGTCAGGTCCACACCGCGAAGTGCACGGATGGTGGATGCTCCCAATTGGTATTCCCGCGTGATTTTTTCCAAAGCGATTATTGCTTTCATGATACAACCTCCCGGGATACGAACACCCACGCAGGAGACATTTCTTTTCTCCTGCCAGGGCAAAGTTGAAACACAGCCAATCCGGATTCGAAAAGGCATCCGGGTAACGCGATTACCTTGCGAACGCCCAATCCTTCAGATTGGGAGACGAACAGGACGATCCTATCCTCAAGGTTCATTTTTTGTTCAGAATGATTCTTCTTATTCACCATGATATTTCCTTCCTTTTTATTACTCATGCCGCAGAGAGTTCACCGGCATAATCCTGCTGATCTGGAATGCAGGCATAAGACCCGATGTCAGTGTTAATACAACAGCAAGCGGGAGATACGATGCTATATGGTTGATGTTGAAGAGGTTTTCAGGCAGGGCAAAAGCCATCACAAATCCCGAGATAATCCCTCCCAGAACACTCCCCGCAGCGCTTAGAAAGAAAATTTCCCAGAATAAGGACATAATTATTGTGTAACTGGGTGCACCGATAGCTCGTAACACACCGATCTCATTGGTGCGTTCCTTCACGGTAATCATCATCACCACAACAATCAACAGCACGGCACCCATCACCACAACCAGGCTGATCACGTTAATCATTGATTCAAATACTTTAATCCCATTCTCAAGATTTCGGCGGATTGTGTTGTTATCCACTAGATTCAGTGTCGGATAAGCTTCCGTGATACTGCTGATTATTTCCTCATCTTTTCCCACGCTTGCCTGAGTCAGCATGACAGAGGAGACAAAGCCCTCCCTGTCCAGCAATCCCTGTGCCAAATCGATCGGAACAATCACCGCACTATTAACCACCTGGTCTGACGACTGGTTGAGAATGCCGATCACGGTGAGATCAGTGCCAAGAACGCTGATGGCATCTCCGACTCCAATTCCTTCTCCGTAGAACGCCGCAGCGCCTGCCCCCAGGATAGCCGGCGAGGATTGCGTGGATTCCGCGAAGTGTTCAACTCCGGAGACAGGCTGCACATCATTCGAAATGGCACCGGTAAAGGCTTCCTCTTTCCCGGTTTCAACGCCTGTCAGGAGGACTTCTGGTGGGTTATTGGGGTAAAGCGGTGGTTCCAATTCAAAAAAGACCACACTCGTTGAAAACTGCTCCTGGATATCATCACGTACCATTGCCAAAATCTGTTCTGCAGTATCCTTTGGCAGATCAACACCCTGGGCGGGATATGCACTACCAGCGAGGCGTGTCTGTACATAGATCCGGCCCGCTCCTGCCGAAGCATGTTCGTTCATGATACGTTTCTGCGAATTGACGATTCCTGTGATACAGATTATCAATGAAATCATCACCGTCACTCCAATTACGGTGAGAATACTCCGGCCGGGCCGATTGGTAATATTCTTCCATGCGTAATCAATCATTTTGTTGTCCTTTCATGAGCACTATAAACTATTTTCGTTTTTCGTTTCCCTATGATAAAAAAATATCTTATTCCAGTATGTTCATAATCGCTCTCACAGCCTCCTCTTCAACAGAGGCATCCTGATCTTCAAGAACCATATCCATTGCCTCTTTAATAATGCCCTGAATGAAACGAACAGTCAGGTCTCGTGAGGAAAAAGTAAACTCACCGGCTTTCTTTCCTTCCTCAACAATACGTCCAACCAGATCGCTGTATGCATCCTTGAACGCCAGCTCAGCAATTCGGTATTTATATTTAAACTCAAAGGCATCATTTCCTTCCTTGAGCCACTGGCGTGTTTGTTTGAAAATGATACGAATCAGGTTCTCCAATTTATCACGACTGGTTGGACTGGCCTCCAGATCTTTTTCCATTCGACGGCGGAACTGGTTTGCCACTCGATAGACGACATAGTAGAAAATTTCTTCTTTGGTTGAAAAATGCTCATAGATCGTTTTCTTGCTTATTTTCAGATCTTTGGCAACTCCGTCAACCGAGGTTTTTTTATAGCCGAAATGTTTGAAATAGCGTGCAAAGCCATCGGCAATCTCATCCTTGCGTGAAACCATTCGAATCTCCCAAGAAACTATAAACGATTTTCGTTTACTATATCACGGCAATATATCCCATGTCAAGAGGGAAAAGTACAACCAGTTTATATTCTGCTTTGCTGGTATCGGGAACTGCTGCCGTCCCGGCTCTTCACACATTTTCCCAACAGGGTCAATAGTCGCCTTGATAGAGCTTCAGTGCTGCCAGGAAAGAAGCCATAACGATTAAAACAAAAAAAGAAAAGATTGTAGTTGTTTTGAACACGGGATGCACCTTTTCAGTGGAGAGTAAGGTCAGATTTATCACTGCCTTCTGAGAAAAACTGTACTAAACTATCACAGGTTCCCCGCTCCAGCAAGGTATTGCGCAGTACAGCCCCGGTTCCTCCACCCCGTTTCACAACACATCAATTATTTGCTGCTGATTCAGTCTGTAGAAACCTGACCCGGATTCCGAACCTTTTCAACCGTCCGCGAAGAGGAGGAATGAATGGATCATCACAGAACTTCCAGCAGCCGCTTCGTGATCCCCCCTGTACTACACGCCAGCTGTGAGCTGTAGTCTTCCTGCTGCAGCACGGCCTCCACAGCCTTCTCGATTCGATCCGCAGCTTTTGCATTTTTCCACACATACCGCGCCAGCATGGCGCCGCTCAGCACAGATGCAATCGGATTTGCAGTTCCTTGCCCGGCGATATCAGGAGCTGATCCGTGGACAGGCTCCGCCACAGCACAGGTTTCTCCCCAATTCAAGGACGGCGCTGTGCCGAGGCCGCCTCCCCAGTACGATGCTGCATCCGAAAGAATATCCCCAAACAGGTTCGTGGTCACCACAACGTCAAACCGTTCCGGTTCAGCGATCATCTTGAGTGCTGCAACATCCACCAGCAGTTCATCGACCTCAAGGTCCTGGCCCGCCTCTACCGCCGTTCTAGCAACATCCAGTACACAATCGCGGAACAGACCGTCACTGACAGGAAGCACATTGGCCTTGTGCACAATCGTCAGTTTTCTGCGGCCCAGCTGTGCAGCAAGTGCCACGGCCCGGGCAGCAATACGTGTCGATGCCTTCCGTGTAATCACCCGCTTGGCCTCCGCGCGATCGCCTTCAAGACGCTCGATCCTGCTGTAGAGCCCCTCAGTGTTCTCCCGTACGATGATCATATCCACGCCTTCTCGCGGCGATATCACCGGCAGCGATCGCACAGGCCGGATATTCGCATACAGGTCCAGCACCTGGCGCATGACAAGAATCGCACTCTGGTAGCCTTTAACCGTCCCTGACGGCGACGAAACTGCTCCGAAAAGACCTGCTCCGCATTCCTGTATCATATCCAGTGTTTCTTGAGGAACTGACGTGCCGGAACGCCTGAAGCAATCCCAGCCCGCATCGGCCTGGACTGTTTCCAGTCCCGGGATAACTGCTCTCAGCACCTCAACCGCAGCAGGGATTACTTCCTTTCCAATACCATCACCAGGGATAACGGCTAACTTCGGCATCACCATACCTCCTCAAGAAAACAGGGCGAAGGGTCAGATTTGCCCCGGGATAGTTGCCCCGGGATAAATGCCCCGGGATGTTTGCCCCGGGATAATTGCCCCGGGATGTTTGCCCCGGGATAAATGCCCCGGGATAATTGCCCCGGGATGTTTGCCCCGGGATGTTTGCCCCGGGATAGTGGCCCCGGGATAAATGCCCCGGGATAGTTGCCCCGGGATGTTTGCCCCGGGATAGTTGCCCCGGGATAAATGCCCCGGGATAGTTGCCCCGGGATAAATGCCCCGGGAAGAGTACCCGGCAAAGACAGGCTGTACAGAATCCCACAATGCAAAAAGTATGATATTTTAATCGAGCCGCGAATTTCGAAGATCTCCGAAACCGTTCCGTAAGAGCCCAGGGATGTTCCCATCATTCACCCGGAAATCGCCCATTCCTGCGCACATACGGCACGATCCCGCCGGCACCGATCACTTCGCGGGCAAAATCGCTCAGAGCAGGCAGCGCCAGTTCCTCACCTTGATGAACCAGGTTGCCTGAACCCAGATCCAGCTCGATCTGATCACCCTGCCCCAGCCGTGCAACAACGTCAGGAGCAACAAAGACAGGAATGCCAAGATTGACTGCGTTCCGGTAAAAAATCCGGGCGAAGCTGTTAGCAATAATGGCCGCAACCTGCCGTCGTTTCAACGCCAGCGGAGCATACTCCCGCGAAGAGCCGCAGCCAAAGTTGTCTTCAGCCACAATGACATCGCCCGGCTTCGCACCCTGGTTAAAATCAGGCCGCGCTTCAATAAATGCGGCATCAGCCACGTCCTCATCAGGACGCATATACGGAGCATAACGACCGGGTACCATCTGGTCGGTATCCACATCCGATCCGAATTTCCACACCTTTGCCATTTTTTACTCCTCCTGCTGCAGATCACGCGGGTCGGTAATCACACCGGTTATTGCAGCCGCAGCTGCTGATTCCGGCGAAGCGAGGTAGATTTTCGATGAAGGCGCACCCATCCGCCCTCTGAAATTGCGGTTACCTGTTGACAAACACACATCTCCATCAGCCAGGGTTCCCTGATGCCTGCCCATGCACGCGCCGCAGCCAGGCGTTGTAAGAACCGCACCAGCTTCCAGAAGAACAGCCAGCGTCCCGTCTTCTGCAGCACGGCCCAATTCACGGCTGGATGCAGGCGTTACGAGAAACCGCACACCCTCTGAAACGTTTCGCCCTCTCAGCAACTGTGCTGCAGCCTTCATATCCTCATAACGGCCGTTTGTACACGTCCCCAGGAATACCACATCGACCGGCGTCCCTGCCGCTTCGCTGATATTGGAAACCTGGTCAACTGCATGGGGGAAAGCTGCCTGCGGTTCGAGCTCATCCAGATCGATCATTACTGTACGTGCGTAGGCTGCATTCTCATCTATATAAAGCCATTCAGGCACCTCAAACTGTTCACAGACCTCACCCGAAGGCGGGATGATGCCGACCTTGGCACCGAGTTCAACAGCCATGCTGCACAGTGTCTGACGCTCCGGCAGCGACATCCAGTCCAGTCCGTGATATTCGACCGCCATGTAAGTCGCCCCGGCGATAGTCAGCACCTGCTCAATTTTCAGCGCCAGATCCTTGGCACTCACGCCCGGTAAAAATCGCCCTTCAACCTGCACCCGGATTGTTTCAGGAACCCGCAGCCAGGCTCGCCCGGTTCCCCATATCAGCGCGATATCGGTTGACCCCATGCCTGAGCCAAACGCGCCCACAGCACCGTAGCTTGTGGAATGTGAGTCGGAGCCCAGGACAATCCGCCCGGGCCTGGCGATCGCCTCCTCAATCAGCAGCTGATGGCAGATGCCCCGGCCGACATCAAACAGGCGGATCCCCTCTTCGCGTCCGAATGTCCGCACAAGTTTCTGGCTGTTGGCAGTGCCCACTGTCGAAGCAGGCGCCACATGATCCATTACCAGCACAACCTGGTCCGGGTTTTCCACATGCTCCATACCCAACTCTTCCCGCATGATTTTGATGATGCTCGGAGAAAGCGAGTCATGGCCCATCACTGCATCCGGTTTTACGATAACCGTCTCGCCTGGCTCCACGTTCCTCCCGGCTGCGTGTGAAAGGATCTGTTCTGAAAGTGTTTGTCCCATGATGATTTCCTTTCTATGCCGGCTGGCGCATGGCATACAGCAGCCTGTCCACTTCATCCAGCGTCAGCGGCCTGCGGTCAGACATACTCTTGATTTGTGCAGTTACATCCTTGACCTGGCTCTCGCTGAGCACAAGGCCCAGCTGCTCGGCCCTGTTACGGACAGCATGCCAGCCTGTCAGCCGGTGAGCCACATGCACGTAGCGGGTTAGGCCAAAATCCTCCGGATTGAGAATCTCATAGGTGGAGGGATCATTAAGAACGGCTTTTGCGTGGATCCCTGCTTTATGCGTAAAAGCTGAAAAGCCGGTTATGTAGTTATTGAAGGGAATATCGACCCCGACCAAAGCCGCAACGAGATTATCAAGGTCAAACAGACGGGAGAGATTGTATTTTGTCACATATTCCGGCCTGGTGGCATACAGCCTGGCTATCAGGCCTCCCAACGGTGTGATGCCGTTGCGCTCCCCAATCCCAAGCACACTGGTATCGATATGCGTCGCACCCCCTTCGAGTGCCGCATAGGCATTGGCGATTGCACATCCCGAATCATTATGGCCGTGGAATTCAATATCGATATTGACCCGATCATGCAGCGCCTTAACAAGCCGGTAGATTTGCATGGGCGTACCCACACCAACAGTGTCCGCTATCCCTACCCTGTTCACACCGAGGCCTGCAACCAGCTCGTACACACGGAACAGGTCCTCCGGCTCACTGCGCAGCGTATCCTCGGTACTGAAACGCACCTCGACCCCCTGTGATTTGATATAGGGGATTACCTGTGCAGCCAGTTCCATAATCTGGTCGATGCTTTTCCCGTGACTGAACTTGCGCAGCTGTGAGGACGTCCCAATCACAACATCCACACCATCCACGCCTGTATCCACTGCCCGCTTTGCATCATCCAGATGGCAGCGCACATGCGTCAGCGTCTTTGCATTCAAGCCCAGATTGGCAATGATGCTGCAGTCCTGCTCGGATTGGGGTGAAGCCATTGGCGAGGTAAGCTCGATATACTCCGCGCCAAAATCGTCGAGCAGGTGGGCGATTTCAACCTTTTCTTTCGTGCTGAAAAAGGCATTTACAAACTGCTCACCCTCCCGCAGGGTTGAATCAATGATCGAAAACTGGCATAAACTCATCCTGAACCTCCTGAACCCTGTTCAATACCTGGACCAGGGTCGATATTGCTTGATAATATTCGTCAATTTGTATATGTTCGTTTGGCGTATGGTCCAGACTGCTGTCTCCCGGACCATAAGCCACAATCGGGCAGCCCCAGCGGGGCCCTGCAACATTCATATCCGATGTACCGGTCTTGATTTTCAGCCGGGGGCGGATTCCCTGCTTCCGCAGAACGGACGAAAAAGCTCTCACAAGCGGTGTATTCCTGGGCGACCTGTATGCCGGCACCTGGCCGTACACCTCAAGATCCGCACTTTCAGCAAGCTGCCGAATTTCTTTTTCCAAAACCTCCAGATCCACACCAGGAGGAATTCTCATTCCGACCTTTGCTGATACAAAATCACGGATACCGTTTGTACTGCTATCTATTTGCCTCAACGAAGGGGATAACTGGTCGAATATGCGCTCACGCCCATTGTTGAAATGGTCTGTATAATCACAGATGCTCTGCCACCAGCGTACGGCTTTTTCCGGCGCAGTCTGGCCAGGGCCGGCGGTATGGCTCATCTCCTGCGAGAAGGAATACTCAAACAGCATTCGTCCCTTGTATCCAAGGGTGACAGCATCGCTTCCGCTCGGTTCGCCGATGACACAGAAATCCGGAACCCGGGAACCGCTTTCTTTGCCGGAACCAGGAAGATTTTCTACCAGGTGCCATGCACCTTTCGATGTAGCCGCCTCTTCCTCGACAGCGCCAACAACAATGAGCCGTGTACCGGGGGCAAGGTCGGCCTGCGCGGCGGCAAGTACGAACGCTGCAAGCGGCCCTTTGGCGTCAACCGTTCCGCGCCCGTACAGGCAGCCGTCGCGCACCTCTACCGGAATCTTCCCCGGTACCGTGTCGATATGGCCCAGGAGTACACCTTCGAACGTTATCGCCCCGTCACTGTCGGGCTGTTCGAGTATTCCAACCGCGCTGCCGGCCTCATCTACAAAGGACCGGAAACCAAGGTCGGCCATTCGCCTAACCAGATACTCAGCCGCTTCCCGTTCTTCACCGGAAACGCCGGGAATGCTGACCAGTTCTTTCAGCAGCTGAAGAGGATCAATCATCAGAAGTACCATCTCCTGCAAGCGCGGACAGCACATCTTCAAGCGCCTGGGCAGCAAATTCCAAATCGGATCGATCGATAACAAGGGGCGGCAGCATGCGCAGAACTGTCGGTCCGGCGATCAGCGCCAGCACTCCCCTCTCCGTCAGCCCTTCCACCACGGGGTGAGTACGACATCGTAGTTCCATACCGATCATCAAACCCAACCCGCGCACTTCGCGAATCAGAGGTGAATTGATCCCGGAGAGCCGTTCCAGGAACCATGCGCCGAGTCCCGACGCCCTCTCCACAAGCCCTTCCGAATGGTAAATATCGAGTGCAGCGATCCCTGCTGCACAGGAAAGCGGGTTCCCGCCAAACGTTGATCCGTGCACACCGACAGGCAGCTCTCTAACCCTCGGCCCAAGCACAGCCGCTCCCATCGGGACTCCACCGGCTATTGCTTTCCCCAGTGTAAGAATATCCGGGACGATCCCCATATGTTCGAAAGCAAACCAGCGCCCGGTACGTCCAAAACCCGTTTGGACTTCATCAAGGATCAACAGAATTCCCCTCTCATCGCAAACACGTCGAACAGCCTGGAAATAATCCGGCGACCCCGGTCGCACACCACCCTCCCCCTGTACAACTTCAAGAACCACTGCCGCGGTGTCCTCAGAAAGAGCAGCCTCGAGACGATCATAGTTATTAAAAGGAACATGAGAAAAACCAGGAACGAGCGGCTGGAAAGGTTCACGATACGCCTTTTTATAGGTGGCGGATAAGGAGCCGAAGGTACGCCCGTGAAAGCCGCGCATTGCAGCCACAATTCCGGTCCGCCCGGTACCCAATCGCGCAAATTTCAACGCTGCCTCGACCGCTTCGGTGCCTGAATTGCACAGGAACACCCTCTCCAGGCCATCCGGCAGCACGCCGGTCAGTGCTTCCTGGAATACTGCACGCCTGTCGTTATAGAACAATTCCGGACACGTAATCAGGGCTGACGCCTGCTCCGCAAGAGCCGCTGCCAGTTGTGGATGTGCATGCCCTAAATTCGCAACACCTATTCCCGCCGTGAGATCAATATAACGCCGCCCCTGGTCATCCCACAGGTGTGCCCCCTCGCCGCGTACGATCACCTGGTTTCGTTTTCCATACACACCGCTTGTGTGTTGAGCTTCCTGTGTTAATAAATCTATCTGAGTTAAAATCATGACTTTTTCCTATTGAATAATCGTCCCTGCACCATTCAGGGCATCCTGGATAGGTGTTTCTCGGCGCGAATCCCCGATAATGACCCTTGAAACTCCTCTTGTCAGTGCTTCATCCGCTGCCAGCAGTTTGATACGCATCCGGCCCTGAGCGGCTTCACTGGATACCTGCTCCAACTCGGATGCTTTGATCTGGTGGATAAGTGAGCTTTCGTCCGGATAATTCAGCAGCACTCCGGGCACATTCGAGAGTATGACAAACTGTTCAGCCCTCATGGCCGCTGCAGTAGCTGCCGCCGCACGGTCTCCATCTACATTCATTGCTTCACCATCGAAGCTGATCGCCGGAGGTGTCAGCACGGGCAGGAGCCCTGACTCAAGCATTGTTCCAAGAAGCACGGTGTTGACCTCTTCGACGATGCCGGTATAGTTATTCCGAAGAATACGCTGCCTTCCGTTCTCCACGATCCGTATCGCACTTTTCCTCGAGCCTCTCCACAGGGCTCCATCAATACCGGATAGCCCGACCGCGTTTGTACCCAGCTGCTGCAGTTGTTCGACAATTCCTTTATTGATCTTGCCGCAGTAGACCATCTCGAAAATCTCGAGCGTGCGCTGATCCGTAAGACGACTGGTGAATCCGGAGGGTGAGGTAACAAACTGTGGTGGATGGCCCAGAGCTTTCGCAACCTGATTGGTCTCGTGACTCCCGCCGTGTACCAGGATCATCTGAGCACCCTGCTCTATCAGCGCAGCCATATCCCGGCATACCGCCTCAAGATCGATCCCTTCACCACCGCCTACTTTCACAACGATCATCGTTCTCTCTCCCTAAACCGGATGCAGGCCGATCCTGTTCAGCCCTGCAGCCTCTTCGAATCCAAGCATCAGGTTCATCGACTGAACCGCACTGCCGGCCGCACCTTTCATCAGGTTGTCTATCGCACTGATCACAACCAACCGATTGGAAGTAACATCACGGATAAATCCGATATCGCACATGTTCGTACCGGCAAGCAGTTTTGGCTCCGGCAGCCGAACCACACCCTGACGGTCTTTCACAAGGCGGATAAATGGCTCATCACTGTAGCTCTCCCTGTAGAGTTTCCAAACGTCACGCTCCTGCAAGTCCTGATTGAGGAACACATGTGCCGTGCACTGCACCCCTCGCACCATCTCGATTGCTGTGGCTGAAAAATGAAGTGGAAAAACACCCAGTTCCTGCTGTATCTCCGCCTGGTGGCGATGGCCTGTAGGAGCAAACGGGCGTATGCTTCCGCTGCGTTCAGGATGATGGGATGCCAGACTGAAGCTCATGCCGCCTTCTGAAGAACCGACCTTAACCTCCACAACTGCCGATTCGACCAACCCCCCTGCAGCCAATGGGAAAAGCGCAAGGTTAACCGCAGTTGCATTGCAGCCCACGCCGCTGGCATACTGCGCTCCAGACAACTCCTGCCTGTGGAATTCCGGAAGGCCGTACACAAAACGGTCCAGCCAGGCGGGTGCCGGATGGTCTGTTCCATACCAGGACCGATACAACTCCCGGTCGCGCAGCCTGAAATCAGCAGAGAGATCAATGACATAACGCGCAAGATCTGCAGCTTGTTCGATCCGACCCGAAGATTCGCCGTGCGGCAGCGCCATGAAGAGGACATCACAGGACTCAAGCTGATCCGGAGTTGTGAATTTCAGACTGGTGAAACCGCGCAGGTTCGGATGGGTCGTGTGCAGGAATTTTCCCGCATAGGACCTCGAAGTCACCTGCTGTATCTGTACATGGGGATGCTGAAGCACCAGCCGCAGCAGTTCGCCGCCGGTATATCCGGAACCGCCCAGAATACTGACCGTTGTCATGAGTTCACGCCTGCAGGCACTGGCTGCGGCTGTACAGGGAGTACTACCCTTCGAGAACCGACTTCTACTACGTAATCAAGAATCCGATCGGGAATCGAAACGCCGGTCGGTTCCACGCTGTTGCGGAATTCCATGGTGTGGTTGACCTCATTTACGAGCAGCCGGCCATCCGGTGTTTCCATCAGGTCGATCGCCAGCACACCGCCGCCTGCAGCTCGTGCCGCTGCGCGCGAAAGCCGGTCGATCCCGGGTGTTATCGGGCAGTTAGCGGACTGGCCGCCGCGAGCCGTATTGGTGATCCAGTGCTCAGAGGAACGGGTGATGCCGCAGATTGTTTCATCACCGACAACAAACGTGCGGATATCCCGTCCACCTTTCTCGATATACTCCTGTATGTAGAAAACCGAGTGCTGGTAGGAGCCCAGCGTGGCTTTATGTTCCAGGATCGCCTCAGCAGCATGACGATCGTTGATCCTTGAAAGCAGACGCCCCCATGAGCCAACCGTGGGTTTGAGAACGACAGGATAACCGAGCTCTTCAATTGCTTCGAGTGCGCTTTCCTGCGTGAATGCGATGCGTGTTTCAGGCGTTGGCACACCGCTGTTTGCCAGTGCCAGCGAAGTCTGCAGTTTATCGCCGCACACTTCGATCACTGAAGCTGTATTGACGCAGGGAATACCCCAGGCACCCAGCATTCTCACAACCGAGAGAGACTGTGATTGGCTGACAGAGCGATCGAGGACCACATCGAACCGGCTCCAGTCCTGACTATCCAGCAGGTCGAATGTCCGCCGCCGGACATCGATTAATTCAAATGGAATGCCTCGTGCCTCCGCTGCCTGTGCAATCATTTTTTCTTCCACCCGAATTCTTGAAACCAGAATTCCGATAAGCATAACTCACTCTCCCCAGTCTTCTTCAATTTCAGGCGCCAGATCGATCTGCAAGGGATCCAGTTCAACAACCTCAAGCTCAACGCCGCAGTCGGGACACTGAAGAATCTCACCGAGCATCACATCCCCGCCAACCACAATCAGTCCACCACATTCATTACAATCTATCTGTCCCATGATCTGTTCCTTTCAATCGTTTGATCTTTAATAAAAAAAGCAGGCTTACCATTCATGTCTGGTAAGCCTGCCTGTCCTCCGAGGTATATGCCGTCAGGGAGAAGCACAACAAACCAGACGATGTCCTGGCTTGTACTTCTTCACCTGCTTTTTCATTTCTTTACAAAACGGCATACTTGTCACAACGTATCTCCTGATTGCTCATACAAAGAAAAAACCCGCCTGTCTGGCGGGTCCGCTTTTACACCTTTGTAAAGCAAGAATACACCAGACTACTGGTCGGGGTGTGCCTTCTTGCTCTTCTTGGTGTTGAGATCTATTCGTGCGTTCATAGATCACAGTTTATCGTGCTTTTTGGATTTGTCAAGAGGTTTTTGGGAAAAATGCGTAAAGAAATCGAAAATATAATTTTGAAGGAAAACCTCCTGCGATATAACTGCAGCGCTTTGGTTTCAGGAAAAGACAGCAAAACACCCTGGCAAAACTCGCTGGCCAGGGTGTTTATATCATTATGAACTCTCAAGCAAGTTCGAACTGCTTCACGAGAGTTTCTGGTCTCTTATTCAACCTGCCAGGCTTTCAGCATCCAGAGGTGCGCTTCGAAACCGTCATTGAGTTCATCCATAAGATTCACTGTGGTGCGGTCATCAGCTTCTTCGGCTTCTGCGATAACCTTCAAGAAACCTTTCTGGATCGATTTCATGTCTGCAACGATATTTGTCACCATCACATTGTCCGCAGGAATTTTTTCATCCTCGGAAATGGAGGAAGTTTCGAGCATGTGTGCCAGCGTGTGCAGCGGAACACCGTCAAGGCCGACAATCCGTTCGGCGACCTCATCGATCGCATCGCCCACTTCTGTGTAGATTTCCTCGAATTTTTCATGCAGGCGGAAGAACTTCGGTCCGCTCACATTCCAATGATAATGACGAAGCTTCTGGTAAAACACTGTAAGGTCAGCAACGAGCTGGTTAAGAGATTTGTTCATATCTGCCATTTTTCCCTCCTTTGTGATTCCATTCTTGAATTAATTTCAGATCTTACGCCTTAGTCCATTTTCCAACCAGTTAATCTACCTTACACAACCATGGTTCGGAAATATGGGCCCGGCTGCTGATATTATAATTATAGCAACCAAAAGGAAGGTTTTGTGATAATCCGGAGTGTTCTGATAGATTTCTTACACTTTTCGCCTGTATAACAGGCAACCTGTTTGTTTTGAAATCAGGTTTTCCTTTTCTTCACTACCCTTTTAGAAAACCTCATTCTCGATACACTGGCACTGCCATCTGAAGCCAGCAGCCCATTAACGAAATTATCTTCACTGCGCACAAACATCAGGGTGAAAGGCCTTGAAGGGGCATGTAATAAATTGTCCAGAAACGAGTCCGTAAACACATCCCGTACAACCGGTTGAAGAATACTTTCTCCCTGCTTAAAGCGCTGCACCGCAAGTTCCTCACCCTTGAGAACCACATGCCAGGTTACATTCAATTCCTCACTGAAATATGCTCCACAATAATCCTCCAGATTTACCCTTGCATCCAAAACCGGTTCAGAACGCTCGTAACATACCGCCCCCATACCTGTATCGACCAATACTTGTTCGGCTTGGGCATCACCCGCCGATAAGAACTCCACAGACGCTTCCGGAGAAGAGGCGAATAAGAAACGGGTTTCACTTACCGGCAGAAGCCGATTTCCCCATAAAGACAGAAAACCATCCGAACTTTCCAGATCGATAAAAGCCAGGGACTGTGGATTAAAATAGCGGCCCGTTTTATCTTCTATCTTCTTGGGTGACAGCTCAATCGTATCAGGGACTGGAAGCACACTTTTAGTGGAATTGGAGCGATCCTCCACATACAGATCAGCCACCGACCTGGCCATTTTCCGGGCATTGATAGACCTGCAGTTGCCCAAAACCGCTACAGTGAAATCTTCCCCCGGGAATCGAATCATGTAGGAATGTACCCCCGCGCCATCACCTCCATGCACCAGCACCTCATGCCCTTTGTGGGAATCCCAGATCAGCCCGAATGCGTAGGGAATACTGCTGCCATCGCTCAACTTGCCCCGCTGCAAGATCATGTCCAATACTTCCCGTCCGCCAACCCGTCCACTGATAAAGTTCCAATCCCATTTCGTCAGGTCTTTGACTGTAGTGAAAAGGCCGGTGCCGCCGGTAAGCGAACTGGTCAGTACAGCTTTTCTATAGTGATCCGAACCTGCTGGATAATACGCATCTGCCCGGCCAGGAATCAATTCAAGAGGATCTTCCATAAAGCGTGTATTGGTCATATTCAGGGACTCGAATATTTCACAGGAACAGAACTGGTGCAGGGAAAGGCCGGTGATTCTCTCGATTGCCAGCGCGAGCAGCAGGTAGCCGCTGCCGCAGTAGGAAAATTTTTCACCGGGTGGAAAATTCAATTCCTGCTGATGTTGGATTAAATAGAAAACATCCTCATTTTTGATTACATCCTCCAGCCGCCAGCCTGCTGAGAGCAGCAGCATCAGATCCCCGCGCAGCCCGCTCGTGTGATGCACCAGGTGACGCAAGGATATCCTCTCACCAAAGTCCGGCACCTCCGGCAGAATTGAACGGATGTCATCATCCAGCGATAGTTGGCCCCGTGCAATCAATAATGCCAGAGCGAACGCCGTGAACTGCTTGGACATAGAGGCAACAGGAAAAATGGTATCAGGAGCTATGGGAATTTTGTGATCAAGATTCGCACATCCATACCCCTGCGCATAGATCAGTTTCCCGTCCTTCATAACACCGAGTGCACATCCCGGAGTGATACGAGGATCGAATGATTCAAAAATCCTGTCAATCTGATCAACTTGCGGGTTGGGGATCATACCTGCTCCTGAAGTATTTTGTCTGTACCGTTCCAGTATAACTGCTGCAAGAAATCAGTACAGATCATACGCCGATCAAGTATTCGCTGCAAGCACAGTTTCTTGCGCAAGCCGTGAATTATCCTGTATAGTCAGACCATAGGAAACATTGGGGTATTTAGAATCACATCAGCCCAATTGGCATCCCGCTGTTTAAACTCGGTCATTGGAAAACACGCTCTTGTAAAAATAGGAGTGGAAAAATGAAGAAGGTAATTCCTGTTCTGGTATTATGTGCTCTATTATCTGCCATTTTCGCATGCAACTTCCCCGGTGAAAACGGAGACCCTGAGATAGAAGAAGCCGTGCCTCTTTCCGGTGAGTCTTCAGATCAAGATACATCCGATACTGAATCTGAAACGGCGGCTGAACCAGTTTCGGAGCAGCCCCCACCTGATATCGACATCGAACAGGTGGATCTGATACAGCCGGATGACCTTGTCTACATTGGCGCTTTCCGCCTGCCAGACCTGGATGGTGACAATACATGGCAGTACAGCGGTCAGGGACTTACCTACTACCCGTCTGGAGATCCGCAGGGATCCGACGGATACACAGGTTCTCTGTTTGGATTCGGCCACGATCAATTTCTGCAGGTTTCCGAAATTTCCATCCCCGTCCCCGTCATTTCCACGAGCGTCGAGGAATTAAATACAGCGGAAATCCTCCAGCCCTTCGCTGATATCAGCGGTGGAATTTACCGCGCACAGGACATGGTCATACCAGTGGCAGGCCTGGAATACCTCCCCGCACAGCAAGGCCAGACCTCGGATAAACTGTATTTCACTTTTGGCCAGCATTTGCAGTACTTTGAGACTTCCCACGGCTGGAGTGAACTGGATCTGGCACATCCGCAGGCTGCAGGCCCCTGGAATTTCGGCTCCTTAACAAATTACGTCTCGAATGACTATATCTTCAAAATCCCTCAG
>Ga0272441_10004925_pt1 | contig 23698 bp, 18 predicted proteins | sample SSMProp6N_FD_193582 | JGI IMG/M metagenome (GOLD analysis project Ga0272441, IMG submission 193582) | Marine sediment archaeal communities from Little Sippewissett salt marsh, Falmouth, MA, United States - SSM-Prop-6N | ecosystem: Environmental > Aquatic > Marine > Wetlands > Sediment ...
AGAGACCCAGGCATTGGAGGCGGCTACCGCAAGCCACATCCATACGTATGACCTAACGGAGGTTCCCACCGCCGAGCGGCTTAGCGCCCGCGTCTTCGGCCGTTACGTGGACGATCTCGTCGACGGGCACCCGTTCGCCGATCATGATTATACGGTTCACTCGTTCATCACCAGTTACCCGCAGTCGCTTGAGCGGTTTCTCACAGCCACGCACCCGATTCGAAGCGAGCAGAACGCGGCCGACTACGTGCAGCGTCTCTCCCAGATCGAGGCGCGCTACGCCGAACTGATCGAGGGACTGCGACGAAGCGAGTCGATCGGGGCCATCCCTCCACAATTCATCCTGGAGGGGACACTCGGAGAACTCCGCGGAATGGCCGACGTTACCCCGAAGTCCTCTCCGCTCTACTCGGTGTTTGAGAGCAGACTGTCCGCTCTGAGCAGCCTGCCGACCAAGCGCCGGAACGAGTTCCTAGCGCAGGCGGAGGCGCTGATCGAGAGTTCGATCCTGCCCGCCTACGACCGGCTTACGGACTACGTCTCCGGACTGATCGAGCGGGCGCCCGATGAGGGCGGCGTTTGGCGGCACACGAACGGGAGCGCGTACTACGCCTACCTCCTTCACCGGTACACGACGACCCATCTCACCGCCGAGGAGATCCACGAAATCGGCCTGGCCGAAGTGGACCGACTCCGCGCCGAGATTCGCGAGGGCGCGACGGCGCTCAACCATGACTCCGAGCTCACACTGACTGACCTCTACGCGCTCGTGACCGAGGAGGCAGGCACCCTGTCGGGAGAAGAAACCAGAGACTACTGCGAGAGCCTTCTCGATGAGATCGCCGATCGGATTTCGCCGGCCTTCATCCGGATGCCACAGCAGGAGCTTGTCGTCGTCTCCGGCTCGGCAGCGGCCTTCTACTCTCCGGGAAGCCTCGACGGATCCCGCCCGGGCCTGTTCTACGCGCCAACCGAGGGTAAGAGACCCAGGTACAGGCTACCCACCGCGACGTATCACGAGGCGATCCCCGGCCATCACTTCCAGATCGCGCTCGCCCACGAAGTCGACATTCCCGTTTACCGATCCGGTTTGTCGTTCACCGCCTTCGCCGAAGGATGGGCGCTCTACGCCGAGCGGCTGGCCTGGGAGTTCGGCGCGTACGACACCGACCCCTACGGAAACCTCGGTCGACTCCAGGACGAGATCTTCCGGGCCGTTCGGCTCGTCGTCGACACGGGAATTCACGCCCTACGGTGGAGCTACGAGAACGCTGTCGAGTACATGGTCGAGAACACGGGGCTCGATGAGCAATACGTGCGCGATCAGGTTGTCCGCTACATTGTTGTGCCCGGCCAGGCGACCGCGTACAAGATCGGTATGCTCAAGTTCCTCGAGCTGAGATGGCGAACGGAGACAGCGCTCGGATCGGCCTTTGACCTGGCCGAGTTCCACGATCGTCTCCTGAAGGAAGGAAGCGTTCCGCTCGACATCCTCGAGGAGTTTGTCGACGCGTACATCGCCGAGAAGCAGCTGAATGGGTGAGGTCCGGAGCGCTCGTGGACGCGAGGAAGAACTCGGGAAGCCCACACATGCGAGACTCGAAGACGCGACCTGCGACACGTTGAGACGACTTCGAGACGCGGACGCCAGACCCTTGCCGAACACAAGAACAATGACGAAGGAGTGACCATGTCCAAGCTCGGCGTGTTTGACCGTTCCTGGAGGGAGAGGCTCAGCCGCGAACTCGGTCAGGCTGCAGGGGGCGAAGCCTGTGACCGGATCATGGGGGACCAAGGCCCGCCCGCAGAAGATCCGAGCCCGGAGGCGATCTACGCCTGGACCGTGGGCATGCTCGAACGGATGGAGGAGCTGCTCAGCCAGTCCGATCAGAAGCGCGTTCTCAATGCGTGCGGTTGCTGGATGGGTCCGGAGGGACTGCGTGAGCTGAAGGAGCTCTTCGAAGCGACGGGCGACGTCAACCAAGTGCTCGAACAGGCAGGCGGCGGCCTCGATCGCTTCTTGCGCGACGAGTGCGGCGTGAGCCAAGCGGTCGTCGACGAGGTGAACGCCAGAGGATGGGGATGGCCAGGGCGGCGTGAGGGGAGCACGATTCGCGTCACCAAGATCCCGTTCGAAGGGACAATCGAAGCATTCTTCGCCGAGAAGGATCCGGAGAAACGTCGAGCGCTCAACTACTGCCACTGCCCTCGGGTGCGTGACGTGCTCAAGACCGGAAAGAAACTGCCCACGGCCTATTGTCACTGCAGCGCTGGCTTCTACAAGAAGAACTTCGAGGAGATCTTCGGCCGGCCGGTCGACGTCGAGATCCTGGAGACGGTTCTCTCCGGCGATGAGCTGTGCGCCTTCGCCGTTCACCTGCCCGGGGATCTCTAGCCCGCGCCTCCTGATCCTGCCCCATCCTCCCGGAACCTCCCCGTACAATGCTCGCGAGAGCGGGGGTGGAGGCAGGATGAAACGCGCTATGAGTCCGGGCCGGATCTGCGCCGTAGTGATGGTCGTCGCCGCGCTTGCGTGGGCAAACGTCGTTCCGCTCTCCGCACACACCGTTCTGCCGGATATCGAATACGCAAACGTCAACGGGCACTCGCTTCGCCTCGACCTCTACCTGCCGGCGGCGCCGGCCGAGGATCCGGTCCCCCTCGTTCTTTGGGTGCATGGCGGCGCGTGGCGGGCGGGAGACAAGTCTCCGACGTATGCGCCGGAGACGCTCGGAGAGACCTACGCCGTCGCCAGTGTCAACTACCGGCTGACCGACGAGGCCCTCTTCCCAGCACAGATCCACGACGTGAAGGCTGCGGTCCGCTGGCTTCGGGCCCACGCGCAACGGTTTGGGCTCGATCCAGACCGGTTCGGCGCGTGGGGCTCTTCCGCCGGCGGTCATCTCGTCGCGTTGCTCGGCGTCTCCTGTGGCGACGCGGATCTCGACGGCACGATCGGCGAGTATCTTGACGAATCCAGCTGCGTCCAGGCGATATGCGACTACTTCGGACCGATCGACCTTCTCTCACTGCCCGAGCAGCGCGGAAGAGACGCGACCCGGCGCCCAATGCCCGAGGATCAGCTTCTCGGCGGGCCGGTCGAAGAACACGTAGAGCTGGCAGCGCTCGCCAGCCCGATCGCCCACATTGACGAAGCCAATCCGCCGTTCCTGATCCTGCACGGCTCAGAAGACCCCACCGTCTCGGTGGAGCAATCGATCTCGTTTGACGCGGCACTCCACACCGTCGGCGTCGACTCGACGCTGATCATCGTCGAAGGCGCCGCCCACGGCCTTCCGCTCGCGACATCCAAGCACGTGAAGGCGTGGTTCGACGCCCAATTCTTCGGGCAAGCCGCCACCACGGATCGTCAAGGCGACTGCGTGTTCGCGTCGCACCGCAACGGGCAGACGTTCGTCACGTGGCCAGAGGGGGGAGGGGAGCAATACGCCATCTATCGGACGAGCGGACCACTTGACACGCTGTCAGAGCTGGCGAAGGTAGAGACGATCGCCGCGATCGGCCGCGACTCGGCGTCAAATGGGCGAGCGTCACAGGTTGAGACGGCGCCGATGCGGTACGTCATCGAATCGGGAGGAGATCCCCTGCCTTGCGGGATCGGGCTTTACGTGCAAACGACGTCGACCGACGGGCGAGTTCACTACACGGTCGCTCGCCTCTCCACCGACGGCGTGCCGATCGAGCGGATCGGCGGGGCCGGACCGCTCTTCGAGTCCACGGCCGTCCCCCGTCCGGTACTGCAGTCAACCCGGACCGTGCGCGGCTTCATCCGAAGACACTACGTCCACTGGGCTCCACAAGTCGACACAACCTGCGCCCAAGCTTTGTGCAATCGGCCGAATCAGGCGTTCAACTTCGTCGTCTGGGAGCCAGCAGCGCCGTCGGGCGAGCCGACCGCCGCCCTATTCGCACTCCACAGCGGCGGCGGAAGCTACGCCAACGCGCTTCCGCTCGCTCAACTTCCCGACATCGTGGTCGTCAGCCCGGACAGCGTCATCCCCGGAGACCCCGAGGGCGTCGACCGGTCGTGGGACGCCTGGTACGGCTACAACGATCACGTCGGCACCGGCTTGCCGCTGGAAGACGGGATCAACGTCGACTACACCACACGGCGACTTCGTTGGATGGTCGAATGGCTTCTCAGCGGTGAACTGCCAATCGACCCGAATCGTCTCTTCCTTCGAGGAGGCTCAATGGGCGGGATCGGCACGGTCTTCACTGCCATCATGCTTCGCGACCTGTTCGCGGGAGGGGTGGCGACCGTTCCTCGGTTCGACTACGGCGCCGACGATGTCCCGAGCGAATCGTGCGACACATTCGCGACCCGATGGGGCTCGTTCGAGGAGAACACAACGACGACCGACGGAGTCGGCATCTTCGATCGGCTCGACGCCGGCTTCCTCGCCACCGTCCATCCCGAGTGGAGTTTCGCGCCCGTCTGGGCGTTCAGCGGCCGGAACGACACCGCCGTCGGCTGGTCGGAGAAGATCCCGTTCTACGAAGCAATGCGGAAGACGCTGCATGGCTGGTCCTTCTACTGGGATCTGCGTGCCCACGGCGGGCGATCGACCGAGCCGCGCGCTTGGCGGGAAAACGGCACCGAGGAGGAGATCCTCCGTTGGATCGTTGCGAACGTCCGCCTCGATCAATCCTATCCGGCGTTCTCGAACTGCTCCATCGACGATGATCCCGGAGACGGCGATCCGGAAGACGGCGACCCCGTCGGCACAATCAATGGCTACTTGCGATGGGATACCTCGACGATCGAAGACGAACTGCATCGCTGGTCGATCGGCCTATACCTCGTCGAGGGAGCGCCCACGACCGCTTGCGTGGTCGACGTCACCGCGCGCCGAACGCGAGCTTTCACCTCCACGCCCGAGGTCCTGCTTCGATACGAGGTCCGGTCGCGTGAGGATGCAAGACTGCTGGTCTCCGGCGAGACGCGCGCCGATGCAACCGGCCGGGTTACGCTCCCCGACGTGCCCGTTAACTCAGACGGGACACTGCTGATCGTCACCGTGCAGGATCCCTAGTCCATCCTTCACTCTTGAGGAACGTCACGGGGCAGATGCGCCGTGTCATTCCACATCTCGAGCACCCAAGCGCCGCGCTGATACACGAAGCTGCTCACGCTCGTGTTGTCGCAATGGGCGTAGCGAATCGACCGATAAGGCACGTCGAGCAGATGCCAGATCAACGCACGCGCGATCCCGCCGTGCGCAACAGCAAGAACGTTCCTATTTGGATGTCGGCTCACGACATCGTCGACAAACGCTGCAACGCGATCTCGCACCTGACACGCGCTCTCTCCGTCGCGGATCACGTAGTCAGATCGGAGGGCGTCGAGCTCGCGAAAGACCGCCGGATACGCGACGCGTGCTTCCTCTACGGTGAGCCCCATGAGGATTCCGACGTCCTGCTCGCGTAGCCGCCGCTCGAATCGGACCGGCAACCCGACGGCCTCCGCGATCGCCTCCGCCGTCCGCGCAGCCCGCGGAAGGTCGCTCGCGTAGATCTCCTCGATCGGAGCCGCGGCAAGGCGTGCAGAGACAGCCTTCACCTGCTGCCGTCCGACGACGGTGATCGGGCTGTCTTCCTGCCCCATGTATCGACCCTGTGCGTTCGCCTCGGTCTCGCCGTGACGCACCACGAGAAGGCGCGTGCCTTCGGTTGTCAACGTCCCCATCGTGTCACCCCCAATCGGAGTGAGACCAGCCTTCGGGCAGGGGGCCGGCAGGAGCTCTGAGACCATCAGTGATCCTCTCTCGTTTCGCGCAAGAGCCGGTCAAGGATCTCGGTGACTTCAGCGGCTGCGGCCCGGCAGCATCGCTCGAACTCACCCGACTCGAGCGCACGCGCTCGAGCCTCCTCGTCGAACAGATCATCACCCAGGATACCCGGAGAGAGGCTCGATCCCCTAGAAGTCTCGACACGGTGGATCAGCCGGGCGACCAACGCGTACGCCCGCGTCTCCGACGCAAGATCCTTCGGATCGGCGCGGCCGAGCGCCGGGCTGAGAATGATCATGCTCCCGCATACGAGGCCGCACGTGTCGCCGGTCTGACCGATGCCCCCACGGAACGTGGAAGCGATCCTGACGCTTGCCTCTCGCCATCGGAGTCTCGATGATACGACATCGGTCAGCGCCCCTTGACCGGCGAGCCCATCGCTGAGTCATCGCGGCTCTTCTCGAATCGCCGTAAGATCCATGGATTCCCAAGGTATGGGGCCTGCAGCCCATCGCGGTTGGATCATCGGAGCTCGCTGGAAAGCGGGCATAATCCAGCATGTTCGTAGCGTCGCCGCGGTCCTGCGAAGCGTCAACGTCATCCGGCCCAACCGCCGGCAACGGCCTGCGCCCGGTGAAACACGTGGTCGGACGGATTGAGCCGTAGCGCCTGAAAGGAGAACGAGATGACGAAGGTCAAGATCACGGTCGTCAAGCTGCCAATTCACGAGGATCTGGTAGATGGCTACATCAAGAAGGAGCGGTATCCGAACGGATTCGGTCCCTGTCACCTGTGGACCCTCGGCCAGGAGTTCGTGATCGAAGGCTTCCCGACAAGGCCAGAAGGGTTCCCGTGCGACTGGGCATGGGCCGACATCCAGCGTGACGTCGCGATGGTGATGTTCCACGGGAACCTGCCGTGGATGGCGGAGAAAGGCAAGGCGATCACGTGCTGCAGCGATGGCTTCCGGCCGGTGTCGTTTCTCGTCGAGCGGATCGAAGAAACCGCCTGACATGGCGAAGGCGCGAATTACGGTGATCAAGCGCGCGTTTCACCGGGATGTCGTCGACGAGTTCTTCCCATCTCTGTCAGGGAAGATCGGCCCCTGTTCCGTCTTCCTCGACCGGGAGAGCTACGTCGTCAAAGGTCCGTTCCCAACGAAGCCTGAGGCGTTCTGCGATTGGGCGTGGACCGACATCCACAAGGTCGACGCCCTCACAATGATGGGCGCTAACCCGACACCCGGAACGGAGTTCACCTGCTGCACCGACGGCCTGAGGCCGGTCACGCTCCGCATTCAGCGGATCGACGGGTAGTCCTCGCGCTGACGTCTTGACAAGTCGCTGCACGTTCGCCGGGCGAAGGCATACGTTCAGCGGTGGAGTGAGACATCCACCGAGCGGGATGTGTGGCCGGACACTGTACGAGCTTGGCCAGAAAGCCTGGACCTCGGAGACGAAACCTTAACCTGTTGCGTAACGCTGTTACGAGAAATACAATTGCTAACTTCAGGAGGGCAATCCCATGCGCATCTTGCGACGGCCGGCCGGTCTGTACGGATTCACGATTGTCTCCCTCGGACAGCTCGTATCCTTCGTTGGCACGGGGATGACCCGTTTCGCCCTGACGTACTGGGCGTGGGAGGTCACCGGCCAGGCGACTGCACTGGCGATGGTCGCCTTCTTCTCCTTCGCTCCGGCCATCGTGTTCAGTCCGCTTGCCGGCGTCATCGTCGACCGCGTCAGCCGAAAGGCCGTGCTGATTGCCAGCGATCTCGCCGCCGGATTATCGACGATCGCCATCCTGATCCTGCACCTGACCGGTCATCTTGAGATCTGGCACCTCTACGCCGCTGGATTCTTCGCCGCCACGTTCGAGTCCTTCCAGTTCCCGGCGTACTCGGCCGCGATCACGACAATGGTCGACAAGAAACACTACGCTCGCGCCAACGCGATGCTCGGACTCGCTGGGTCGGCGTCCGGGATCATCGCCCCGATGCTCGCCGGCTTCCTCTTCGCGGTTCTCGGCATCAACGGGATCATGGCCGTCGACATCGTCACTTTCCTCGTGGCAGTGGGAACGTTGCTGCTGGTGATCATCCCGAATCCCAAGGAGACGGAGGTCGGGCAGGCAAGCCGCGGCGGCCTTCTCCCCGAATCTCTGTTCGGCCTTCGATACATCATCGGTAATCGGAGCCTTCTCGGGCTGCAGTCGGTCTTCTTCGCGATCAACTTTGTCGCGACCTTCGGGTTCACGGTCCTCGCAGCAATGATTCTCGCGCGAACCGGAAGCGACAAGGTGATTCTCGGAACCGTCCAAGCCGCCTTCGGCGTGGGCGGCGTCGTCGGGGGCGTCATCATGAGCATCTGGGGCGGCCCGAAGCGCCGCGTGCACGGTGTGCTGCTCGGGATGATTGGAGGGAGCCTACTCGGACACGTCGTCCTCGGCCTCGCGCGCGGACCGCTGATGTGGTCAGTCGGCGCCTTCTTCGCCATGCTCTTCATTCCCCTCGTAAACGGTTCGAACCAGGCGATCTGGCAAGCGAAGATCTCACCGGACATCCAGGGCAAGGTGTTCGCCGCGCGGAGGATGATCGCCCAGATCAGCACGCCGATCGCCATGCTCATCGCCGGCCCGCTCGCCGACCGGCTGTTTGGGCCTGGGATGGCGTCGGACGGGGCCCTCGCCCGCGTCTTCGGCCCCATCGTCGGAACCGGGCCCGGCGCCGGGATGGGCTTGATGTTCGTCTTCGCCGGCCTGCTCGGCGCCCTCGTCGGCCTAGGCGGATACCTGTTCCCGGCGATCCGAAACGCAGAGGATCTCCTTCCGGATCATGCCGCCACACATGCACCACCTTCGGCTGAGGCGTAGCATACCGCGAGTCTGGTCGCGAGCGGATACAATCGGACGACGCCTGGGCTCTGCCTTCTGTTGTTGACTCTTTCCGGATTGCTTCGAATCACCTGGAGGACTCCTTGAAGCCGTTTCATGATCTGACGCACGTCGGGCAGGCACGGCGCCTGCGCCCTCACGCCGTCCGCGTTCTCGCCGCGTTCGGGCTGAAGCCCACCTCGCTCCGTCAGCTAACCGCCGCATCCAACATCATCTTTCGCGTCGATTCGGAAAACGGTCGGCGCTTCGTTCTGCGGATGACGTCCCCGAAGAGCGCGCACTCAATCGAGAACGTCCGCTCTGAGATGGCCTGGGTTTGCGCACTCTTCCGAGACCCGGATATCATCGTCCCTGAGCCCATTCCGATGCCCGGCGGTGAGTTCGTTCTCCCGCTGGACGCGCCGAATCTCCCCGGCGCATGGCACTGCACGCTCCAGCGGTTGCTGCCGGGAGAGCCGCTTAGTGAGCGATGCACGTTGGAGAACGTGGCTCTCCAAGGATCGCTCTCCGCGAGGCTCCACACGCACGGTGAGCAATTCGCGCTGCCCGAGGGATTCCACATTCGGAGCTATCGAACCCCCTTTCCGTACTCCGATCCGACTTTCGCGAACCCAGAGCCGATCATGCTCTTCGACCGCTGTAGCGAGAAGCTGATGCCGCCTGACCGTCTAGACGTCTTCCGCCTCGCACATGATCGCATCCAGGAGGTCATCGACCGGCTGTTCGAGACACGGACGCCCCACGTCATCCACAATGATCTCCACTTCTGGAATGTCCTCATTCATCGAGGCCGACCGGCAGCCCTTGACTTCGAGGACCTCCTATGCGGACATCCGATCCAAGATCTCGCGACGACGCTCTACTACTACCGCCACAACGAGCGGTATGAGGAGCTCCTTTCGGCGTTTCGTGAAGGATACGAAGGCATCCGCCCGTGGCCCGAGGATCGCGAAGGATCTTTGGAGGCGTTGATCGCGGCACGAGGGATCATGCTCGCCAACTACGTGGCTGCATCGCAGGACGCTGCAGAGCGAAGCATTGCCCCTGAGTACCTCGCACGAGTGGAGGAACGCCTCCGAGACTTCCTGGAGAGACATGGATAGCCGGTCAGGTCACGATGCGGAACGCAAGCCTACCATTTCATCTCTGTAATGGTTTCCGCGATCGCAGCGCTCAAGCGTGTTGTTCACATCAGAGCTTCAACGCCCGCACACAAGCTCTTCACAGATAGGGCTTACTTTCGGGTTGTACGAGAGTGAAAAAGAAGCGTTGTACCTCCCAAGAGAGTAGCCGACCACTAGAATAGAGGGGCCCCGGCGGGGGCCTCTCGCCTTCTCAGAGGACTGCATGGCGAAAGCTGTGTGGAGCTTCGTCTCACGATTGAACCGTGCCCCGATCGACCGAAATCTTCCCTCACCTTTGTGTTCCCTCGCGTCTGCCTCCCACCTATACTTGTTTCGCTCGGGAACGGATACCCGTCGCACACGATGTGCGTGCGCCAGCCCCGGCGGGCACCGCTTCCCTCGAGGAGGTTGCTGTGGCTGCTCGCTCCGCTTTTCGTAGTAGAACGACTCGCCCCCATCGGCCGATCGTGCTCTTGGCCTTTCTGCTAACGTTCCTCGCTCTCGGCGCGACGCGACCGGAGAGCGCCCGGTGGACGCAAACCGGAGGGCCGCCCGGCGCCTCGATCAGCTGCGTCGCCGTGGATATCGAGGATTCGCAGACTGTCTACGCGACAGTCGAACAGGGGGGCATCTACCGCAGCGCCGACGGCGGACGAACGTGGGTCATGTCATTCGACGAAATCGGGCAGTGGATTGCGGACATCGTCTCTACGCCGCACGGCATCTTCGCTTCGAACAGCCACTTCGGCCTTCTCCGTTCGGTTGACCGCGGGCTGACTTGGTCACATTTGCGCGTCACAGACGAGGATCGAATCGTGCGCGTTCACTACGGCGTTCATGGTGACGTCCTCCTCGCCGCCAGCGATTGCAGTGCGCTCCTGGCAAGCACAGACGGCGGATCGACATGGCGGAATGCATCGGGGAACCTGCCTGACGGCGAAATCTCGGATCTGGGCGTCTCCGGTCCGGATGAATACTGGGTCGCGGTCAGCCAAGGCGCTTCGCGCAGCCTCTATCACACAGCAAACGGCGGCAGGTCATGGGAGCCTTCGACGCTTCCCCCGATCCAGGATGCGGCCGTGCGGCAGTTGCTCGTCGCCAATGACGATCCAGACCTGATCCTCGTCGGCTTCCACAACATCCACAACGAGGGGCGCCCAAACAACGTCAGCTACTCATGGATCTCGCGAGATCGGGGTGCGACATGGGCCCATCATTGGGGAGACTTCGATCCGGACAACGGATGGTGGCCGCTGGCGCAAGGCTCCGACGGAACACTCTACGTCAACAACGCCAATCATGTCTACGCGTCCGCCGACCGGGGTCGGACGTGGCGCAATCTTCACCTTGTCGAGGCACTCGGCGGCCGCCGACCAGGCGACATCCGCCGGATGGCCGTCGATCCTGCTCATCCCGAACGTCTCTACGTCGCAGTTCTAAACGGCGTCGCAACCAGCCGAGACGCAGGAGGTTCGTGGACGCTTGAGTCGGAGGGCATGATCCGCACGCGGGTCAGTCTCCTCGCGGCGGATCCAGTCGATCCCAACAGACTCTACGCTGCCGGGGCCAATGGGGGCGGCACCTTCCGCACCACCGATGGTGGCGTATCATGGATGTGGCTCAACGGAGGAGGTCTGCCGCACCCATGGGCAGACGAGCTGGTCGTGCATCCGACCGATCCGTCGACCGTCTACGAGATCGTCGACACGGCCGAGATCTACCGGTCACAGGACGGCGGCGACACGTGGCAGACCGTTTTCGATGCCTTCGGCTTCAGCTCGATCTACGCCCTCGCACCGGCACCGTCTGACCCAGACGTGATCTACGCCTGCAAGAACGGATTCGGTCTGTACCGATCCGGTGACGGTGGGGATTCCTGGCGGTTTCTGCATCACTCCGAGATCGACTACACGTACACGATCGCTGTTCACCCTGAGGACCCGGACACCGTCCTCTCAGGCTACAACCCGAAGCCTTTCCAGGACTGGGCCATGATCCGCCGCTCGATCGACGGCGGCGCGGAATGGGAGACGGTCCTCCGCGTCCCAGGCTCCGACGGCATCACGTCGATCGCTTATGATCCGCAGGACGCGAACACCCTGTACGCCGTCAGTATTGGAGAGAACGGCGGGGCCGTCTACGTCAGTCGGACCGGCGGCGATACGTGGGAACCGGTGAACGATGCGCTCACGATGTGTACGGTCTGGGGCCAGCCTCAGCTGGTCGGAGATCCCGTCGATCCTGACACAGTCTACGCCGCAACCTGGCTCGGCGGGACGTGGAAGACAACCAGCGCCGGCGCCCGGTGGACGCTCCTCGAAGGCGCGCCGATCTCGGCGACCGCCCTGTCCGTCGATCCGCTCCATCCGAACGTTCTCCTCCTCGCCGATCGATCCTCGCCAACCGTATGGCGATCGGTCGACGCGGGAGCATCGTGGAAACAGGTCGCAGACTTCGCCCCGGATGGCGCCCTCCTCGTCATGCGGGTCCTCGTCCACGACGAAGTCGCCTACGCCGCAACCTTCCATCACGGACTGCGCGGCGGCGATCTCTACCGCTCGAACGACAACGGCTGCACGTGGAAGGTGATCACCGGATCACTTCCAAAAGGAATCCTCGACATCGCCGTCGACCCTCGCGATACGAACCTGCTCTACGTCACGACCAACATCAACAGCGCCTACGTCTCGCGGAATGGAGGCAATACGTGGTCGCACATCGACGGCTTCCCTGATGTGGGAGCCTACGACATCGAGATCCATCCGGAGGATTCGTCGGTCCTCTACGCGTCGGCCCGCGGCGGGTCACTGCCCGGCTGGTTCACGGCGATGTCGGGTGATCACCCGGATGGCGTGACCTTCAGTCAGTCGGCCGGCGTCTACCGCTCGCTCGACCACGGCGCGACGTGGACGCAGATCCTTGAGACGTGGCCGAGCTGCCGAGCCGTCCGCGTCCACCCGGAGAACCCAGACTTGCTGTTCGCCGTTGACCTCGTCGATGGGCTCCTGGTCAGTCGAGACGCGGGCAGCACGTGGGCTCAGGAGAACGGCGAGATCGAGTCGATCGTGCCAACATCGCTCGTTGTTTCCGGAAACCGTCTCTACATCGGCACGCAGGGCTGCGGCGTCTGGAGCGCCGATCTGTCTTCCTCAACCGGAGCGTTCTCCTGGCGCGAGGAACGGAGTAACCGGCCCGCCCCGGCCGTCCACAGCGCCCAGATTCAGATCGATCCGAACGACTCCGACATTCTGTTCCTGTCCTCTTACCCTGGCGGCTTGATGCGATCGACCGACGGCGGCGTCACGTGGAGCGATCGGAATGGGATCAACCCAAGCACGATCGTCGATGATCCGCTCCGGCAGGGCTACTATACCTTCGCCATCGATCCAGCCGACTCGAACGAGATGTGGCTTGGAACGTGGGGAAAGGGCATCTACCGATCGCACGACGCGATGCTTCTGAACTACCCCGTCTTCGGCGAGGAGCGGGAGATGCTCGGAGTCTACATCTACGCGATCACTCTGGATCCGGCCAATCCCGCTCACGTCTATGTTGCCAGCGAGCAAGGGGTCTTCCATACGCCTGACGACAGCGCAACGTGGCAGAAACTCGACGCCGGCCTTCCGACAGAACAGATCCGAACCCTGGCATTCACGGCCGACGGCCGTCTGCTAGCGGGGACCCTCGGCTACGGCGTCTATGCATTCGACTCGGACTCGCTCTGCTGGCAAGCACTGTCGGAGCTACGCGAGTTCGGCACCTTCTGGCCGATGTGGTCAGGGCGCCCGCTCTATCAGTATTCGACGATTCTGATCGACCCAGCCGATCCGGACACGATGTACTTCGGCACCTTCCCGTCCGGCATCTACAGGACGACCGACGGCGGCGAACACTGGCTGGAGAAGAACATCGGCTGGACCAATGATGGCGTCTTCTGCCTCGTCTTCCATCCGGAGGACCGAAAGATCGTCTACTCCGGTACCTACAACGGCGTCAACCGATCGCTCGACGCCGGCGAGCATTGGGAGCGATGGGACGCCGGTTGGCCGGCCGAGCAGTGGGTGTTCCACATCGCGTTCGATCCCGTCGATCCGAACATCATGTATGCCTGCTCGAAGAACGGCGAGGACGAAGGCGAGGGCCGCCCAGGGTTCCACGGCACGGTGATGAAGTCGATCGACGGCGGAGCACATTGGTTCCCCATCACAGACGGCCTTCATCTCGACCAGGAGTTCCTGCGGATCCTCGTCGATCCGGTCGATCGAGACACGCTCTACCTCGCAACGTCCTATCAAGGCGTGTGGATCAGCCACGACGCCGGGGACAGTTGGCGTGAGTGGAACGACGAACTCGGAGTGCGCGAGGCCGGCACCAACGGGAACAACGTCGCCAATGTCCTCGCTTTCTCCGCCGACGGCAACACCCTCTATTTCGGCACACTGGGGGGCGGCGTCTGGAAGCGGACGATCAAGCGGTAGGCGATCCGTCGTCCGGGGACCCTGTTGCCGTTGGGTGACTTCGTTGGTATTCTTGCCTTCCTAGGTCGGGCCGTCCCTGACGGTCCACGGACAGGAGCAAAAGGAGGTAGGTTGTGAACTCTGTGCGAACAAGTCTGCCCGCTGCTTCTGTGGTTCTCGCCTAAGCGCCGTTCCTCGACGGTCCCGCAGCGCGAATTCCCTTCACTGAGAGACAGCGGGCTTCAACGAAAAGCATCTCACCCGTCACGAGTCCCTCATGCTGAAGGAGGAACGATTGGAATTCGTCCCAGATGCGCTGAGTAAGCTGGAGCAGGAAGAGACGCACGTAGAGACAACGATCGGAGTCTCCGCGCTCGACGGCTTCGCTGAGATCGGGCTGATCACCCGGGTGCAGGCAGTCCTCACCAGTGGAAAGGAAGGAACCGTCTACTGCTGCCGAGCCCATCCGTCAACCCGTCGTCGATTCCTCGCGGCCAAGGTCTATCGCGAGCACGCCGCAAGCTCCTACAAGTGGGGCGCAACCTACTTCGAAGGGCGCGAACGCGTTCTCAAAGAGCAGCACATTCGCGCGATCCAAGCGCGTACCAGCTACGGACGAGAGCTGGCCCGCGGCCTGTGGATCTCAGCCGAGTTCGAGACCCTTCGCACGCTTCACGCCGCGGGGGCCGACACCCCGGAGCCGGTCGCCCTTGGCGAACGGGCGATCCTGATGGAGTACATCGGAAACGGAGCGGGTCCCGCGCCCCATCTCCACGGAGTCGATCTCGACGAAGACGGTGCGCGACGTCTCTACGACCAGATCATGACGAATGTCGTCTGCATGCTGCGCAGCCACATCGTTCACGCCGACCTCTCCCCGTACAACATCCTCGTCTGGAAGGGGAAGGCCCACATCATCGACGTTCCTCAGGCCGTCGACGTGCGATTCAACCGATCGGCGCTCGATCTTCTCAAGCGTGACGTGGCCAACGTCTGCGCATTCTTCGAGCGATTCGGGATCGGCGGGTCCTCGAAGAACCTCGCCCTCGACCTGTGGGAGCGGTATCAAAGAGCAGAGCTATAGGGCAGACTGCATCGGCAAGAGCGCGGTAAAGGCCGATCGTCTGCAGATCTCTCAAGGAGTCACGTGGAGCCTCAACGGGAGTCCCTGTGTCGAGATGTGGGTGTAGAAGCGCTTGATTGGCCCGTAGAATCGGACCATCCTCTTCTCACGAGGTGAGATCATGCACTTCTTCAAGACCGACGAGCTGCCGGGGACGCAGATGCTTCCCGGAATCACGCGCCGGGCGGTTTGGCTCGATGGCGTGATGCTCACGTTCTTCACGTTCGAGCCGAGGGCGATCGTTCCCAAACACGGGCACGAGAACGAACAGATCACCGTGGTTACTAAAGGGGCGATGGACTTCTCGCTGGACGGGGAAACACGCATCCTGCGGGCAGGCGACGGTGTCTGCATCCCGCCGAACGTGCCCCACGAGGCCGTCGTGTTGGATGAACCGACCGAGGCCTACGACGCGTGGAACCCGCCGCGCGAGGACTACAAGGCCTAGCGCTCGGCAACAACGATCAGTCTTCGGCTCGCGGCCTTGCTGTACGTCTCGAACTCGAAGCCGCCGTAGAAGGTGACCTCGCGGAATCCGTCCTCACGAAGAAACCGTTCGTAATCGTCGCGGAGCAGCCGTCGATAGACGAAGGCATCGTGATGAAACGCACGCTCCAGTCCTTCGTCCGCGAAGTCGATCACGTGGACCGTGAACGTGTTTTCCGTTTAGTCGATCGCCATCAACCGGCAGAGCTCCGCCGTGTTCACGACCGGCATGAATCGCGGCTTCTCTCCCCACTGCCGATCGGTCATCCCCTGATCGAGAACGAGAATCCCGTCTTCGCGAAGCACGTGGCGCATGCTGGCAAGCGCGCGAAGGATCTTCGCCTCGTCGAGCAGATGCGGAAGCGACGTCGACAGGCAGACGACCGCGTCGAATGAATCCGCGAACTGCTCGGGCAGTTCGCGGAAGTCCGCACGGACGAGCGGAATCTCGGCCTCCGCGGCCGCCAGCTTCGTCTCTGCGAGGGCGAGCATCGCGTCCGAGAGATCCGAGCCCACGACCGCTAGTCCGAGCGAACGGAACAGCAGGAGGTCGTCGCCGGTCCCGCAAGCGCAGTCGAGAACGCGACGGACGTGATACCGGTCGAAGAGCCGTTCGAAGAAGGCCCTTCGCTCGGGCGCGTCCGTCCGGAAAGCATCGTAGCGTGCGGCGAAACTCAGATACGGATCTGCACCTGCCATCGTCTTCTCGTGAGCCGAGCGTAGCCAAGGCCGACCCAACGGGCAACCGTTCGTTGACATCACAACTCGGACGTGCTACGGTAGCGGGACTTCCATTCAGGAGGCGGAGCGGAATGAATCTAGGGAGGTCTGTTTGGCTCGCGTAGAGCCGTAGTCGGCTCCGTCTACAGTTTTCCGTCTCCTCTATCCGTTCCTCCATTCAAGTCGTGGTGGCGTCCTTTCGCCTACGTCCCGTCACCGTCACAAACCGAACGCGAAAGGAGACGACTTGAAGACCCGATTCGATCTTGACCAACAGGAACTGCCGAAACAGTGGTACAACGTACTCGCCGATCTCAAGACGCCGCTCGACCCCCCGTTGCACCCCGCAACCAGAGAGCCGATGGCGCCGGAAGACCTCTGCGCTCTGTTCCCGAAGACCTGCATCGAACAGGAGATGGCCACCGACCGATTCATCGACATTCCCGAGCCGATCCTGGAGGTGTATCGCCGATGGCGCCCGACGCCGCTTCAGCGGGCGATCCATCTCGAACGGGTCCTCGAAACGCCGGCCCGCATCTACTTCAAGTACGAAGGAGCCAGCCCCACAGGCTCACATAAGACGAACACGGCCGTCGCGCAGGCGTACTACAACGCGCAGGAAGGCAATCGGCGCTTGACGACGGAGACCGGGGCCGGTCAATGGGGGAGTGCGCTCGCGTTTGCGTGTCAGCTGTTCGACATCGAGTGCACGGTGTTCATGGTTCGCATTTCCTATGACCAGAAGCCGTACCGCAAGTTCATGATCCAGACGTTCGGCGCCGAGATTCACCCCTCGCCATCCGACCTCACGAGCGCCGGGCGGTCCATCCTTGAGAAGGATCCCGACACGCCGGGCTCTCTCGGCATCGCGATCTCCGAAGCGATCGAGGCCGCGATGACGCACGACGGAACGAAGTACTCGCTCGGCAGCGTCCTGAATCACGTCCTCCTGCACCAGACGATCATCGGCCTCGAAGCGCAACGCCAGATGGAAATGGCCGGAGAAGACCCTGATGTCGTTGTCGGCTGTGTCGGTGGCGGATCGAACTACGCCGGCATTGCACTCCCGTTCTATCGCGACGCACTCGAGAGGCAACGAAAGAGGGGGTTTGTCGCTGTCGAGCCGCGCGTCTGCCCGACGCTGACCAACGGGGAGTATCGATACGACTTCGGCGACACGGCCATGACCACGCCACTGTTGAAAATGTACACGCTGGGCCACGACTTCATCCCCCCGCCGATTCACGCCGGAGGACTCCGCTACCACGGCATGGCGCCGATCATCAGTCGGCTGGTCGAAGACGGGGTCATGCAGCCAGTCGCCTTCGACCAGATCGACGTCTTCGAGAGCGCGCTGCTCTTTGCCAGGAGCGAAGGGATTATCCCGGCGCCGGAGACGGCCCATGCTGTGCATGCCGCGGTCGAGATCGCGCGCGACTGCGCAGCGAAGGACCAGGCGAAGGTGATTCTGATCGGCTTCTCCGGTCACGGCCACTTCGACATGTCGGCCTACGCAGCCTACCTCGACGGAGAGCTGAAGCGGCCTGAGTCAGCCGGGGGATCGACCGAGCAACTCGGCGAGAGCCGCCTTTTCTGCTAGCCGGTGCACCTCCTTGACGCGGGAGGGGTGATCTTCGGACACCCCTCCCGGCCTCCCGGTGGAATGCCGCGCCAGCCGCGAGATACACTCCTCTCGTGGATGCGAGAGAGGCCGCAGACTACTGGGAGAGAAACGCCGACGCGTGGACAAAGCTCTCGCGCGCCGGGTACGACATCTACAGGGACAGCTTCAACACCCCCGCCTTCCTCGAGTCTCTTCCCGATGTGACGGGAAGCAGGGGCTTCGACATCGGTTGCGGCGAAGGACACAACACGCGGCTTCTCGCTCGGCGAGGCGCCCGAATGACTGCCGTCGACGTCGCCGAGACGTTCGTTCGGCACGCTTCCGAGGAGGAAGCCCGCGAACCGCTCGGAATCGCATACCGCGTCGCCGACGCCGCGGCGCTCCCATTCGCAAACGACCGCTTCGATTTCGCCACCGCGTTCATGAGTCTGATGGACGTCTCAGCGCCAGAGGAAGCCGTTTCCGAGGCGTTCCGCGTCCTTCGCCCGGGCGGATTCCTCCAGTTCTCGATCACGCACCCCTGCTTCGATACCCCCCATCGTCGCAACCTTCGTGACGAAGAGGGAACGACCTACGCTATTGAGGTCGGAGACTACTTCGAGCGAATCGACGGGCGGATCATGCGGTGGCTGTTCGCCACCGCTCCGGACTCCGTGAAGGTTGGCCTGCCGCTCTTCCAGGTTCCTCGCTTCACTCGAACGATCAGCGAATGGATCAACCTGTTGATCGAGGCCGGCTTCACGATCGAGCGAGTGTCCGAGCCACGACCGAGCGACGAGACGGTCTCGGAAGTTCCCGAGGTACAGGACGCCCAAGTCGTCGCCTACTTCCTCCACGTTCGAGCGCGGAAGCCGAGAGACGACAATGGCGGAAGCCGTTTTCTCTAGGGAATTGTCGTTGTGTCACAAGAAGCGCTGACTCTCCCCGCCTCCACCGTGAAGCGAGTACAATCGTTCAGACGCTCAGTGTCCTCAAGGGTGTCGGGGGGATAGATAGGAATGCCGCTCGTACCGAGTGCTTCGTTCGTCATCCTTCTCGTCGCCGCAGCCACGTCCGGGCTTGTAGGCATCCTTCTCTGGCGAAGACGACGGATTCCGGGGGGGAAGGCACTCGCATGGATGATGTTCGCCGTCTGCGAGTGGACACTCGCGGCCGCCTTCGAAGCAGGAGCAGCCAGCCTCTCAGCGAAGGTTCTCTTCTCGAAGCTCGAGTACGTCGGATCGGGAAGCGTGGCGCTGCTGCTTCTCGTGTTCGCACTCCGACACGCGGGAGCGGCCGCCTGGCTGACGGCCCGGCGGCTCGCCCTCCTGACGACGATCCCAATTGTCAATCTCGGAATCGTCCTCGCGAACGATTGGCACCACCTCGTCTGGAAGGGGTTCTCGGAGGGCGCGCCGGGGAGCCATCAGATCATCTACCATCATGGTCCACTCTTCTTCGCCATCGTCGCCGCGCTGTACGTGCTCATCCTCCCGGCCTCCGTCGTGCTCGCGAGAACCGCCATTCGAGAGACGCGTGCGCACCGGCGTCAGGCACTGGCGATCCTCGCTGCGAGCGTCGCGCCTTGGGTTGGCACGATGCTCTATCTTCTCAACATCGAAACGCTGACGGGATTCAACGTCATCCCGATGAGCTTCGCAGTAACCGGAGTGATCCTCTCCCTCAGCATCGCCGGCCTCCGACACTTCGATGTCGTTCCCATCGCCCGGAGCACCCTCGTGGAGAACATGAGTGACGCGGTTCTGGTTCTCGACGCGGACGGCGCCATCGTCGATGCAAACCGGTCCGCCAGCCTTCTCCTCTCGCCGCCCGGCCGCCTCATCAACCAGCCGGCTGCCGAAGCCTTCTCGCAGTGGCCGGAGATCCTCGACCATTGCCGCAGTGCCGAGCCGTGTCACGGCGAAGCCCTGCTCAGCGAGCACCCGCTTCGCTACGTCGATGTTCGAATCGCGCCCCTGCGCCATCGAGACGGGCACCTGTACGGGCGTCTCCTCGTCCTACGCGACATCACGCCGCGATACAGCGCCGAACGGGAACTCCAACGAGTCAACGAGCAACTACAGGAACAGCTCGACGAGATCGAGCGCCTCCATGTGAAGCTTCGCGATCAGGCGATTCGGGACGCCCTCACGCGCCTGTTCAACCGACGGTATCTTGAGGAAACGCTCCCCAGGGAGATCGCGAGATCGGCCCGCGAGGAGACGCCGCTCGCGTTCCTCCTGCTCGACGTCGACCGATTCAAGAGTCTCAACGACACCGAGGGACACCAAGCAGGCGACGCCGTCTTGCAGTCTCTCGGCAAGTTGCTGGGCGAAGAGACACGGAAGGGAGACATTGCTTGCCGCTACGGCGGAGACGAGTTCGCAGTCGTCTTGCCGAACACGTCGGGTGAAGCGGCAGTCCAACGCGCCGAGGAGATTCGCCAACGATTCGCGAGCAAGACCGACGCCGGCGGCGGCACATCGCTCTCCGTTGGCGTCGCCTCGTTCCCTCGAGACGGTGACACGGATGTCGAGATCCTGCGAGCGGCGGACCGTGCACTCTACGACGCCAAGGCCTCGGGGCGGGACTGCGTGCGGAAGGCGTAGGCCCCAAAGCCAGCCGTTGCACACCGGCACTATCCCCGGCACAGTTCCCCCATGAAGACGCTCGGCGCGCTCCTGCTGATCTTTGTCTACGAGGCCGGCACGGCCGTTCTCCTACCGACGCCGAGTGAGGTTCCGATCCTCGGGACTCCTTGGATCCCTCTGGGGTGGATCTTCCTTTTCGCGGTGGCCGGGAAGATTGTCGGCTCGTACCTGGTCTTCTTCCTCGGCGATCGAACGAAAGGGACCGATCGGTTCCAGCGATGGGTGACGCGATACGGATGGCTTGCCGCTGTCATGAGATGGAGCGAACGGTTCGTGCATCGATACGGCGTCTTCGCCGTGTTTGCGCTCCTGAGCATCCCCGGCTTTCCGGACACCGCCTCTCTCTACCTGTTCGCTCTTGTCAGCCGGCGGCCGGTCGTCTTCGCCTTGGCTGCCGGTCTGGGAACGGCCGTTCGCATGATCCTCGTTCTCTTCGGGATCCGCGTGCTGTTCCCGGCGAGCACATGACTGAGCAACGGAGATCCGCGAGCGGAAGAACGGACAGCCGTGCGCCGCGTCCGAGCCCACCCTGTGGACGTGGATCCGCTCCCGTCCGTCCGGTAAGCCATCTGCCATCGGCATCGCCAGCTTGGACCAATCGGCGGGAGAAACATCCCTCGAATGGATTCACGTCCCCACCAGCGATCGACGCCGAGGCTTCGGCCGCCTGCTCGTCGGCCACCTGTCGGCCCGCGCGGCCTAGATCGCCTGGCTTACGATCATGGGGCGGGGCGGTCACTTGCCCGTAGCGAGTGCATCGAAGTCGAGTTCGGCCATCGGCTGAACGGAGACACCCTCCGACGGCCAGTAGTCGTTGTACTGAGAAGCGTACGCCGGCTCGCCGCCGCTGTGCGCGTCGGCGACGACAGTCACGTCGTAGCCAAGGGATGCCGCCTGTCGCGCAGACCGCGTAATCTCATGTCCCGTGTGAAGTCCAGCGATGAGCAACTCTCGGACGCCGAGCACGTCGAGCGTGGTCAGGAGATCCGTGTCGGAAACAACATCGCTCACGTAGTCGGGTCGAGCCATCAACACGTCTCCCTCCTGCGGCTCGATCGACACCGGGAAGAGGGCGTTCTCCTCTTCATCGTAGATCTGATGATTACCGTAGACATAGATGATGGGAATCTCCGCGGCTCGGACCGCCGACAGTAACTCGACCGTCGCCGCCAGGATGTCTCGGTCATTGCACGTTCGCCAGGCATCCGGAAACTTCCCCATCCCGGCGAAATTGAGCGAGGTTGAGTTGACGTTGATGAGGACAAGCGCCGCGTCGCAGGTGGCCGAGCCCGAAGTCGCGGACGCGACAGGAGAGGCAGGCTCAGCCCCCGTGGAAGAGGGACTCTCATCCCCCAATCGCGGGAGGGTGACGGCAAGGATGACCCCCATCGTGGCGACGCAGATCGAGGCGATTGATAGGACAGCAAGGCGAGAACGCGACATACAGCACTCCTCCTCTGCGAGACAAGCACTTGCTCCATTGTCCCTCGGGAGCCGTTCGCACTTCAACGAGCACAATCGGCATGCCTCCCGTCGAGCGGGGCCCGCGCCGCGGACTCCTCGCAATCCAGACGCTCTCGCACCCACGCCTTCGTCCCGCAGAGCGAACACTCCAAAGGTCGCCTGAGCCGACTGCTGGCACACAATGCTCGTTCTGAACGTGGTTCTCGCTCTTCCTATTCACAAACCAACGAACCCCGTGGGCGCGATCCGGTTTGACCATGTCCGGAGATAGTCGATAGGGTGTGAGAGCTGCCGCGGGGCAGGCGGTCCTCTTAGCAGACTACCGTCGCGACCCGCGTCTGCGAGGAGGTACCCATCATGCGTAGACTGACTCTCTTGGGCCTCGTCTCACTCCTGGTCACCTGCATCGCTCTCGGGCTCACAGCACAATCTCGGAACGGCGAAATCCTCGATGGACGTGAGCTGAAGGACCTGTACTTGATCAGCGATGGAAGCAAGCCGGAGTGGGGAGATGGCTGGACCGCCCCCATCGAGGCCGCAACGATCCTGGCCTGGTACCAGATGAAGGGGTACGCAACCCTTCTCGGAGACTGGAACGGGGACGGAATCGTCGACATACTCGACGCAATCGAGCTCGCAGACTACTTCGGCAGAAGCCGCATGCGATCGGGTTCAGAGGAAGGCACGAGCGACGCACGACTGGTCGACACCCTGGCCAGGTACGTGGCAGGGCGGAACCCCGATGAATTCGAGATCCTCATTTACGATGAAGGCTTCCCCGGGGAGTATGAAGACGAATTCGTCAGCACATTCGCTTCCGACATGATCTCCGGGATCTCGATTGCACTCGAGTCCGAGCCGAGCGTCGAGGCCTACACGGAAGCAATCCTCGCTGGGCTTGGCGTGATCGTCGGCATCGCAGAAGACAGTGGGCTCAACTACTACCTCGCCGGCCGCTCGTTCCTGTTCGAGCCAGTCGGTGAGGGTCTACACGCGATGGACTTCGCCTGGTCGCAGGAGGATCTCTGGACCCCCGGGGAGCAAGGCCAGATCCTCCGGACCATAGCGACATCTCGAAGTGCTCTCCACATCGAGTTCCGTGGGGATTGGCGGGAAGTCGAATTCATGGCCATCCTCGCTCCCGTCGATCGGTTGAGCTTGGGCGCCGCCGCGGCCTGCGAGGGCGCCGAGCTGCGCGTCGATCTGATGGACATTCTCTGCCGCTGCGACCACGCAAGAGAAGTCTGTCTGGCTGAAGCTTGGTTTCTGATCCGCAACACCGGCGACATGGAGTCTCCCGCCTGCGAGGTCGAGCTTGGGACGGCCGGCTGGAGCGTACCGGCGTTCCTCGGCCCTCTCCCCTCAGGCGGATCGGCCGTCGCGACCATAGGCCAACCGTTCGATGCTGCAGAAGCTCCGTGTCCG
>Ga0272441_10004926_pt1 | contig 23696 bp, 22 predicted proteins | sample SSMProp6N_FD_193582 | JGI IMG/M metagenome (GOLD analysis project Ga0272441, IMG submission 193582) | Marine sediment archaeal communities from Little Sippewissett salt marsh, Falmouth, MA, United States - SSM-Prop-6N | ecosystem: Environmental > Aquatic > Marine > Wetlands > Sediment ...
CCAGGCGCAGCAGGCTGCTCTCCAACGCCTCCAGATGCTCCCGGGTCTCATCCGTAAAATCCTCAAGCAGAGAATTATCTGTCATGGAACGCTCCTTCTTTCGATCGGTGGATCGTGGTGCATTATTCACATGCCGGCACGTTTAGGCTTACAAGTGATCGATCAACTCTATAATCTCGGCAGTTTTATGCTTATTGATGTAGCCTTTTGCACCTATGTGAACCGCCTCTTTGCTAAACTTATTTTCGTCCAGGTTGGAAAGCATGATGATTCTGGCACCGGCGTCGAATTCCAGGATCGCTTTGGCAGCTGCAATTCCATCCATGCCGCGCATGGTGATATCCATGGTGACGAGTTCCGGATTCAGCCGCTGGTACAAGACGACTGCATCATCGCCGCTCTTGGCTTCACCGACAACGGTGTGGCCGGCTCCGATCAGGGTCTGTTTGATCATTTTTCGCATAATGGACGAATCGTCCACCACCAGAATCGTCTTTCCCATGCACCATTTTCCTTTTCAAATGATACGGTATGAAACGAGTCCATGCCGCGGAACCAAATTAAACGCTGGCCGGCACCTTTGATCGTTTCATGGATTTTAATTTTTTGATTTCATCAACCATAAGAATGCGGCTGAATTCGAGAAGAATTAAAAGCCGCTGATCCAACTTGCACACCCCCTGGATGTACTGGCTTTTCAAGCCGGCCACCACGATGTCGGGCGGCGGTTTGATGCTGTTTTCCGGGACGTTCAGCACCTTGGTGACCCGATCCACGACAAACCCGGTGACACGACCTTCAACGGTGAGGATAATAATCCAGACGTCCGGGTCGAGATGGGCCGGTTGGACGAGCTTCAGTCGTTTTCGAAGATCAATCACCGGAATGATGCTGCCTCTTAGGTTGATCACCCCTTCAAGGAAGTCGGGCGCATCCGGAATCGGGGTGATCGGTGAATCCCGGATAATCTCCTGTACGGTGAGAATATCCACCCCGAACATCTCCTCACCGATGAAAAAGCCCACAAGCTGCTTGATTGCTATTGCTTCGGTTGAATCTCGACTGGTTTGCGCAAACGGTTCATTCATCAGCGCTCTCTCCTTTTAGTGGCTGGTGTCCAGACAGTACCTCTGGATTGCTTCGGCCATTGTGGTCCCGGGGAGCACCGCAGACAGACCATATTGTCTGGCGGTCATGGCGGTGGTGTCATTGCACAGGCAGGTTCTCGGTTCCTGAATGATGGCATTTCCGCCCCCTTTGAGAATTGCTCCAATACCCGCCATGCCGTCTTCTCCAATGCCGGAAAGCAAAATTCCAGACGCACGGTCTTTCAGGGTATCGGACAGCGACGCCATCAGCGTGTCACTAGCTTGCCCGGGGCTTTCGATATTTTTCGGCTGCAAGTGAATCGACAGTTCTCCCGATCCATTTTTTACCTTCACCTGCTCAAACGCCGACGCCAGGTAGCAGGTACCGGAGTGCAGTGGCTCTCCATCGACAGCGCGACGCACGGGCATCTGACTGTGCTGATCCAGGTAGCTGACAAAGGCGTCGACATGGGGTGCCGCCGCATAGAGTACAGATATAAAAGCCGCCGGCAACTGCGGTTTGATTTCGGGTATCAATCCCAGCAGTGATCCATATCCCCCGTATGAGCTTCCAATGGCAAAAACGCGGCGACATTCCTGTGTGCCGATTGTTTTCATCTCAAGGGCCACTTTGGCCGGACGCAGGTAGCGGATGGTGTCGATTCCGGCACGGGCGGCATTTTTCACCCGGCTGATAATCATTTCGTGCTGGCTTTTCAGATCTTCTTTAAGCAGACTGGATGGTTTTTGCAGAAAGTCAACGGCCCCGTATCGCAAGGATTCAAAGGTTTCCAATGAACCCTGGCCGGTGAGGGAGCTGAACATGACCACCGGCGTTGGGCATTTGATCATGATGTGCTTGATGGTCGTCAGGCCATCCATAACCGGCATGTTAACATCAAGGCTCACCACATCGGGTTTGAGCTCAGGGATCATTTCCAACGCCTTCAGACCGTGTTCCGCTTCGCCCACCACCTGCAATTGGTCGTCGGTAGCAAACATCTCCTTGAGAATCTTGCGAAGCAGTGTGGAGTCGTCCACGATCATGACAGAAACCGGCTTTCCCGACAGTTCATGCGCCCCGCATTCAAGCGGCATTTCGGCAAACGCATTGAGTCCGCCCTCTCCCATGGACGGTTTGGAAACCACCAGACGTTGGCCGCACTCGGTGCACTCAAAGGTATGCAGATGCTCGCCAAGCTTGTCCGAACGCAAATCGTTCCTGGCGCCGCATTCTTCACAGAATATGATCATCTCTTCATTCTTCTCCGACGCCGGCCAGCAGGCCGCAGGGTGTTTTGCCTCCGGGTGGGTCAGCACCCTCGATCCGGGCGGTTATTAGGGATGCGGTGTGTGCGCCACCTTAAGGTGCGTCGATGGCCGACCGCATCCCTTTTGCATCGCTACTGCACCGCGAATCTGAAAATTGGTTATACCTTTTCCTCCTCGATCCGGAACAGGGCAATCTGCCGGGTCAGGCTCGATGACAGCTGCCTTAACTCTTCGGTGATGCCCACGACCTCGGTGGCACCGGCCACCGTTTGGGTAGCGCGGGATGCAGATGCCGTGGCGATTTCGATAAGGCTCTTGGACCGCTGGGACTGAAGGTCGGTAAGGCCTCTCATTTGCTCACTTCGTTCCACCACGCTGCGCATCTCCGTCCCCACATCGTCAGCACTCTTTTCAGCCTTCTTCACCAGTTCCGAAATCGCCTTTGATTTGCCGGTCAGGGCTTCCAGAGCAGCCTGGGCGGCCTCGCGACGTTTACCCTGCCGGCCGGCCATGCCGCCGATTTCAACGGCAAGGGCGTTGAGGCCTTCCATCAGGGCAGTCACCTCTCGCGCCTGCTGGTTCAACGTTTGGGTCCTTTCAGAAATGTTGTCGATGGCCTCGCGGTTGATCTCCCCGCCTTTGGCTATTTTTTCCAGGGACTGTTCCGATCGTTCAGTCAGGCGGGTTCCCTCCTGAACACGGTTGGTCGACTCTTTGATAAGTTGGCCGATCTCTTTGGCTGCTTCCGATGATCGTTGGGCCAGTTTGCCCACTTCATCGGCAACCACGGCAAATCCCTTTCCATGAACACCGGCACGGGCTGCCTCGATGGCGGCGTTAAGCGCCAACAGGTTGGTCTGTTCGGCGATATCTGTGATCACCGAGATGATATCGGATATTTTCTCGGAAGACTCGGCAATGGCCTGCATACCCAAAACGGTTTCCTTGACCGATCGCGCACCTTCCTGGGCCGCGGTCAACACCTCCTGCCCGTGTTCGGTTGCCCGGTCGGAGGCACGCGTCATCTCCGTCACAATGTTATCAATCTGCTTAACGGCATCGGTGACCTTGCTCACCTGCTCGCCCTGCTTGCCGGCGGTGGCCACAACCATGGCACCGGTTTCACCCATCACCGTCACACGTTCACTGGCGATATTGGCCTCCTGGATCTGCTCAACGGAAGCCTGCCCCATCTGGCGCATTTTCTCGATGAGGGCTTCCACCCGCCGGTAGGACAGGTTGGCTGCGTCCCGCTGAGAGTGGGAGAACTGAGCCACTTCGCCGGCGGTGGCGCCCATCTGGTTCACCGTCTCCTGGATAACACCCATCTGGCGCTCTTCCTCGCTGGCACGCTCCTTGTTGGCCGTTGCCCGTTTGGACACCTCGTCGGAGAATGAGTCCACCTCCGTAGCCGCCATATCGGCGACCTTTAGTGACTCTCTAAGGGCGCCGGTCATGTTGTTGAACGCCTTGGCCATCAACCCGACCTCGTCACCGGTCTTGACCGGTGCTTGAAGCGTCAGGTCACGATCGGTGGCCACCTTGTTGACCACGTTGGCAATCTCGACGACCGGCTGCGAAATTCCGCCGGAAATCAGGTAGACGACGCCCAGTAGGATGAGCACGGCCGCGTTTCCCAGGATCAAGGTGGTATAGAAGAGCTTGCGCGGCTGCTTGAGCACCTCATCGATGGGAAGGTTGACGGCAAGGCTCCATTTCTTTTTGGCCGACCCAATGGCTATGGGAGCCAAGATATAGTATGTCTTGTTGCCGGTGGTCTTGGAAACCTTGTACTGGCTGGTTTCGCGACCAGCCGTCACGTCTTGAATAACCTTTTTATCGAACGCGAAAAAATCCATGTGCTTGCCCACATTGGCCTGCTTGGTGGGGTGGGCCACAAAGACACCGTCATTGGCGATGAGGAATCCATAGCCGGTATTAAAGAGCTTGATCTGCTGCACCAAGGGCGTGAAGGCGGTTACCGGGATGTCGATACCCACCACGGCAACGGTTTTTCCATCAAACCGAACAGGAACCGAGAGCACGGTTTTCAGCTGGGTTTTTTCGCCAACGCTAAACGGAACCGGATCGGAAATCATCTCCTCTCCGGAGGTCAAGGTTTGCAGATAGTGGGCTCCTTTTTCAGGATCGGTGTAATCTGCCAGCGGTTCCACATCGATGTCCCCGGTCAGGCGGTTCCAGTATGGCAGAAAACGGCCTGTTTCATCGTGGCCGAAGGCATCGGCAAAGTCGGAATCTTTTCCGTCCAGGGCGTTGGGTTCCCAGCAGGTCCAGACGGCGAGAAAGCTTGGATTATCTTCCAGAACCTGCTTCAAAATACCGTCCATCATATCGCGTGGCGGAACGCCCTGCTGTTTCATACCCTGAAAGGAATAGGCCACGGTTCGGGCGACGTCCATCGACCGCCCCAGTTCCGCCTTAACCACGTTGGCATAGCGGTAAGCGGACTCGCGCGCCTTGTCCAGGGCTTCGGCTTCAGCCATGTTTCTGGCATTGTAGCCGATGTAAGTGATGGCCACCGCAAAGGCGAGCCAGGCCGCCGAACAAATTGAAATCGCCATTTTTGTTCTGAGTTTAAGATTTCTGAATTTTTGAAACATGGAATCTGCCTCCTCACTGGATTAACAAATAAATGACGCCTTCAGCGGCGCTGATCCTATATCGACGGATGATAATATGCGTGGCCCCTTAGATTTTAATCGTCAATTAGCACATCGACTGATTTTCCATAAACTTTAGCGTCTGCACGACCTTTTAAATGCTTATTGATGATTGGACTGGAATTCGATTTTTATTCTTTTCGGCCAATCCTCCCGACGGCGAGCCACGGGCAGGATTCAATTGGAAAGCGGTTTATTTTAGCGAGCAACACTGCTATGGGTGTCCTGGGGCGACCATGATGGGCAAATTGACGGGCAACTGGCCTATCTCGATGTTAAAACCACTAAGAACGGAACAATCATGACATTTACGCATGCCATTACCAGGCGACCAGGCAAAGATATGGCCTCCGGCATCACCACATCGACGCTGGGTCCACCGGACTACGCAAAAGCCCTGAACCAGTTTGATGCCTATGTCGATGCCCTGAACAATTGCGGGCTGTCGGTGACCGTACTCGATCCGCTGGAAGGATATCCCGATGCTCATTTTGTGGAAGATGCGGCCGTGGTGACCCCGGATGTAGCGGTGATCACCAATCCGGGCGCCGCTTCGCGCAAGGGGGAAGTGCCATCAATCGCGGCTGCCCTGCAGCATTTTCGCAAAACCGTCTGGGTCCAGCCACCCGGAACCATTGACGGCGGTGATGTGCTGATGGTCGGACGCCATTTTTTTATCGGGCTTTCCGACAGGACCAACCAACAAGGTGCCCGACAGCTGGGTGAAGCCGTGACCGGATTTGGCTGCACCTGGACGCCAGTGCCCGTTGCCGCAGGCTTGCATTTCAAATCCAGTGTCAATGCAGTAAGCAAGGACACCCTGCTGCTCACCCGAGACTTTGCCGATCATCCGGCCCTGGCCGGCTTCCATCGAATCGTGATTTCGTCGCAGGAAGAATATGCGGGGAACACCCTGCTGATCAACGGCCACCTGATCATGCCCGCCGGGTTTCCCGACACGCGGCAAAAGCTCCAGGCCCTGGGCAAGTCGATCATCGAACTGGACGTCAGCGAATTCAGGAAAATGGACGGCGGCCTGACCTGCCTGTCCCTGAGGTTCTGATCCCATGTCCGAAGACACCGGCCGACACGCGGAAAGCGGTTACATCGTCCGGCAGTATGGCCCTTGGTGGTGGTTCGGACAATTGATGCTCACCGGCATCGCCTGTTTTTTTGTCTTTTTCGGATTTTCCCTGCTGGCGGCATCCTACAAACTCGGGGACCCGTTTTCCTTCATCATGACGTTTTTTGCCGCCAGCCTGATCATTCTGATCAGTATCGTGATGGTCATCGGGTTTGTGTTTCGCATGAGGCGGGTAATGCTGATCGGCCGTTCCATGAACGATCATGAGGTGGACGACGACGCATCTCAATAATTCCGACCATCAGCCGTCTTTTTTCCCTCCGGCCCGGTACATGCGCACCTGGGCCTTTTCCACCGTGACAATGCCTTCGGTAATGGCGTGATCGATGGTCTGAAGAAAGGATTCGATCTTCGCATTGGTGTCAATAATCTCCACGACCACGGGCAGGTCTTCGGAAAGCCGCAATATCTTGGTGGTGTGAATCAGGCTGTTTGCGCCAAACCCCTGGATCCCCCGCAGCACGGTGGCGCCGGCCATACCCTGGGACCGGGCCTGCTGAACGATCCATTCGTAAAGGGGCATCCGCTTGTGCTTGTTTGCTTCCCCGATGAATATCCGCAGCAGTTGCCCGGCTTCCTTGAATACAGTCATCCCCTCCCCCTTTACTTGTAAAGCTGTTTTGCCGTTAAAAACCGCCGGTCACATCATCCTGGTGGTTGTGTAATTAATCCTGGAAAGGCCGGAGGGCTTTAGAGCCGAGGCGGAAAGGGTGAAGCCGTATCCATTTATACTGCGAACCCTTGTCAACAAAGGATCTGAAGTCGTCCGGCCTTTCCAGCATCAGCGGTCAAAGCAGCCGGGACAGCATGTGACCGGCCAAAACCGCCGCCAATCCTAATATCAGACTGAGTCCCACATTTCCGAAGGAGGCCAGCCATTGTCCCTCTTTGGCCAGGTTGAAGGTTTCCAGGCCAAATGTAGAAAAGGTGGTGAAACCTCCAAGGATGCCCGCAAAAAGAAACGCCCGCCACTCCGGAGAGAAAAACTGACGGTTCTCCATGAGACCGCCGCCGATACCGATCAGCAGACAACCGGCAACATTGACCGTCATGGTTCCGAGCGGAAAGGATTCAGTTCTGGCCAGTGTGTGCACCCCCCCGGCCACGAGGTAGCGGAGGACAGCGCCGACGCCCCCCCCCAGGCCAACAATGACGAATTTCAGCATCACAGACTCCTGCGGCTCGCTTGGAATGGAAATTTTTCCCGGCCAGAGGTTCGTTCAAACAGCCGGTAGTGGACCTTGATTCATGAATAGTGAATAAGAATCAAGACTTCAATCTTTTTTCTCCGGCCACCTAGATTGCTTAAATTCAAATCGATAAGTTTTTCATAGAATATTATTCTTGACATCATCATATTTTAAGAATATTTTGGCACTCTATACGGAAAAATACAGAATGATTGATGACATTAGTCTAAAAATTCTGAAGATTCTGCAGAAAAAAGCGCGCATTCCCAACGTGGAGGTCGCCCGCCAGGTGGGCATGGCACCCTCGGCGGTCCTGGAACGCATCCGCAAACTGGAGAAGATGGGCCTCATCGATGGCTATGAGGTTCGACTCAACCCCGAACGCTTCGGGAAAAGCCAGGTGGCCTTCATCAATGTCCGCATCAGTGGCAAAGGAGAGGCGCACGGTCTGGTAGAAACCCTGGCAGCCATGGCCCAGGTTCAGGAAATCCATTACGTGGCCGGCCGGGACAGCTATCTGCTCAAAGTTCGTGAAACCGACACCAGGGCGCTGGGGCGCCTGGTGAGAGAACGGATTGCACCGCTGAAGGGGGTGGTCTCCACCAGCACCACCATTGTCATGAACACATTCAAAGAGACGGCCAGGATCCCCATCGACGATCAGGATTTGATACGGTGATCCGTCGACCCATCTCGCATCACGCAACCGAGGTATTTTATGATTCGCATCAATGACCATTACCTGAAACTGAAGGCATCCTACCTGTTTTCCAATATTGCCAAGCGGGTAGCCGCCCACCAGCAGCGTCATCCCGACCCGGCCGTGATCCGACTAGGGATCGGAGACGTGACCCGCGCGCTGCCCGAGGCCTGTATCTCCGCCTTTCACAAGGCCGTTGATGAAATGGCCGCCGACGGCAGCTTCCGCGGATACGGCCCGGAACAGGGTTATGAGTTCCTGCGGGAAGCCATCGCCGAAAACGATTTTAGAGCCCGTGGAGCGGATATCCGTGCCGATGAGATCTTCGTCAGCGACGGTGCCAAATGCGACACCGGCAATATTCAGGAAATCTTTGACGCCGGCACCCGAATCGCCATCCCCGACCCGGTCTACCCCGTTTACCTGGACACCAATGTCATGGCCGGCCGCACGGGGCAATATCGCAACGGGCGCTATGACGGTATCGTCTATCTGGACGGCCACGCGGAAAACGGTTTCATTCCCGGCCTGCCCACCGAGCCGGTGGACCTGATCTATCTTTGCTTTCCCAACAACCCCACCGGTGCCACCATCTCGGCAGATCAACTCAAGGCCTGGGTGGACTATGCGGCGGCCAACCAGGCCGTCATTCTCTACGATGCCGCATACGAAGCCTTTATCCGGGACGACGCCCTGCCCCACTCCATTTACGAAATCGAAGGGGCCCGGCAGGTGGCCATCGAATTCAGAAGCTTTTCAAAGACGGCCGGTTTCACCGGCACCCGATGCGCCTATACGGTCGTGCCCACAACCTTGATGGCGTTTTCCGCAGCCGGTGACGCCCATTCGATTCACAGCCTGTGGAGTCGACGCCACAGCACCAAATTCAACGGGGTTTCATACCCGGTTCAGCGAGCCGCGGAAGCGGTTTACAGCGATGCCGGCAAGCACCAGGTAGCCGAACTCATCGACGACTACATGGCCAATGCCCACCTGATCCGCAAAGAGATGCAAGCGCTAGGCTATTCATGCATCGGCGGCGAGAATTCACCGTACATCTGGGTGGCGACAGGAAAAGATTCCTGGGCCTTTTTCGACATGCTGCTGGAAAAAGCCGGCGTGGTTTGCACGCCGGGTGCCGGTTTCGGCACCTGCGGTGAAGGCTACATACGGATCAGTGCATTCAACAGCCACGAAAATGTAAACCTGGCCATGACCCGTATCCGTCAGGCCCTGGAATCCTAAGGAACCGTTCCATGCCCATGTCCATCGCATTTGAGAATCGGCTTTATCCCCTGTTGGAAGAGATCGTTGCTCACTTCGGCACACCGTTTCACATCTACGATGAGGCCGGTATCCGCGAAACCGGATATCGGCTTGAGCGATGTTTTTGCGGCATTCCCGGCTTCAGGGAGTACTATGCGGTGAAGGCCCTGCCCAATCCCGCCATACTTGCCATTATGGCCGACATGGGCTTCGGCTTCGACTGCAGTTCGGTGGCCGAACTGGTATTGAGCCGCCGGATGGGCAGCAGCGGCGAAGACCTGATGTTCACCTCCAACAACACGACCCGCCAGGAGTTTGCCATGGCCATGGCCGACGGGGGCAGCATCGTGAATCTGGATGACATCTCGCTGGTCGACAAGCTCCCCGCCATCCCCGACCTGATCTGTTTCCGCTACAACCCCGGTGAACGGCGATCGGGAAATGCCATCATCGGCACGCCGGTGGAAGCCAAATACGGGGTGAGCCACGAACTGCTGATCGATGCTTATCAAACGGCCCGGGACCGGGGGGCCAAGCGATTCGGGTTGCATACCATGCTGGCTTCGAACGAGCGGGATCACACCTACATGGTACAGACGGCCGCCATGCTGCTGGAACAGGTGGAACGAATCAGCACGGCACTGGACATTCGGTTCGCGTTCATTAACATTGGCGGCGGATTAGGAATCCCTTACCGGCCCGCCGACACCCCGCTGGATCTGGAGGCCATGGCCCGGGCCATCACCGCCGCGTTCAACGCCTTTTCCCGGCGAAACGACTACATGCCAAGACTTTACATGGAAAGCGGCCGCTTCATGACTGGACCACACGGGGCCCTTGTAGCCACCGCTATCAACCGCAAAGAGATCTACCGCACCTACGTGGGGCTTGATGCCTGCATGTCAGCCCTCATGCGTCCGGGCATGTACAATGCCTACCACCACGTCACCGCACCCGGCAAGGCCGTGGATGCAACGCAGGTCGTCGATGTGGTGGGGTCCCTGTGCGAAAATAACGACAAGTTCGCCATCCAGCGGCCCCTTCCCCCCATCGCTGAAGGCGACACTGTGGTGATTCACGACACCGGGGCCCACGGCCACGCCATGGGTTTCAACTATAATGGACAACTCCGTCCAAAAGAACTGCTGCTCAAATTGGACGGCACGGTCGAGTTGATCCGCCGGGAGGAGCGTTTGGAAGATTATTTTGCAACCCTTTCGTTCACCCCTGACGCGCTGCCTACAAAGACGTGGTCGACCACCCACCAACTGGCCAACTGACGGCGATCGTATCACCTGCCTGGGATTGCTGCTGCTCCACGTCACCCAGTTCATTCCGTTTTGCCCGACCCACGTGCAGATGTTAAGGCCGCAGCGCCACACCAACGGCATGCATCGGAATTTTCAGAATCTGGCTAAAGTCGCTCACCGGCCCGACCGATAGTTCTGGATAGAAACGTACCCGATCTTTACTTCATCGTTTTTTCCATATACTGTCCTGAAATGGTAAGGCTTGGTGTCACCCCTTTTCGGTAAAAGATCGAAGGGCTGTTCCGATTTTTATTCAACATTGATATCTAAATGCAGGCTTGATCCTGACTTTACCGTTCAGCTAAAACATCGTTGACTAATTTTTACAGGGCTGGTTTATATCTGACAGCATAACAAAGGAGATCCCATGGATGATTTTTTGCACAATTTGAGAAGTGGAAAACTGAAGCATCCGGACCGTGGCAGGCGTGATTACACCGACTACAAGGGCCCCCAGCGACGCGCAGGAAACGAGCGACGGAAACCGGATTACTATGCCAAAGTGACCAGTGAGAATTTTGCCCTGGTCAAGGTCAGCCTGGACGCGCTGGCAGACCACCAGAAACGCATTGCCGATGCCATGGCGGCCAGAAAAAAAACAGACGCCCGCATCGCCGACGCCTTGGAAACCATCGCAGCCATGCTGGGGCGGCATTGGGGGTATGAGAAAGATCTGCCCCGAGTCAGTGAGCCCATTGAAGCAGAACCGGCATTGAACGGGGATGCAGGGGACAGCATCGTCCCGGGTGAGGTCGTGGATGGGTTTGCCAGCACCGGCACAGGCAATCGGAAGATCAGCGATAATGACAAACCCAGAATGTTGGGTATCATCACTGCCATGCGGACCGACGGCGACAGCTGGGAGAAAATCGCCCGCCATATGGATGAGCGTAACATACCGACCGTGTCAGGCAAAGGTAAATGGCGCGGGCCGGCCGTAAAAAAGTTCTGGGAAGCCCAAACCGAAGCCACTTGATCCTGACCCCCGTCTACACGTATCACGCCAGATTTACAGCGGATGACATCCTATCGGACCCAATCCTGAACGACGGCGCGCCCGAGGGCGCAAATCGTCCGGCCTGCCTGTTATGAGGGGTTCCGATACCAGGCCAGGGTATCGATCAACCCCTGGCGAAGCGCCATCCGCGGTCTGAAACCCAGTGATTGTCGTATCCGACCGATATCAGAGACGGACTCACGGATATCGCCTGCTCGAGGCGGATCGAAAACCGGATCGATCTTTACGTTGGAAAGCCCGCCAATCAATTTCCACAGGTCGAGAATGCGGATAATCACACCGGTGCCCACGTTATACACCCGACCGGCTGCCGCCGCTTCGGTGGCGGCCAGTAGATTGGCACGAACCACATCCTTGACGAAAATAAAATCCCGGGACTGGCCGCCGTCACCGTATATGGTGGGCACGTCGCCGGCAGTCGCCTTGTTCATGAAAATGGAGATCACCCCGGAATAGGGAGACGACGGATCCTGTCGGGGCCCGAACACATTGAAATATCTCAGGCAGACCGTTTCCAGCCCATACAGCCCTCCGAAAACCGAGGCGTAATACTCTCCGGTGAGTTTTTGCACCGCGTACGGACTCAAGGGTTTAGGTGCCATGTCTTCGGTTTTGGGCATACGGGGATCGTCGCCGTAAACCGCACTGGAACTGGCCATGACCACCCGCCGCACGCCGTTTCGCCGGGATGCATCCAACACGCGGACTGTTCCCAGGTCGTTGACCTCGCAGGAATGGGAAGGATCCAAGACGGATTGTGAGACCGACACCACCGCTGCCTGATGAAACACCACTTCACACCCCTTGACCACCTGATTCAACAATCCGGCGTCCCGAATATCTCCCTCGACGAAATCGATCCGATCTCCTAAATGATCGATATTGTTGCGGTGGCCGGTGGACAGGTTATCCAGCACCGTCACCCGGCATCCATTGCCCACCAGTTCATCAACCAAGTGAGAACCAATGAACCCGGCGCCTCCTGTCACCAGCGCATGACTTATTTTTTTCATTTAAAGCGATCCTTTCACTGGTAGTCGTTTACCGGGAAAAAGGCGCTTGCCATGATCCCGGCCCTTGGGCTAAGAGGGGACGTAAACTCGGAACGCTGAACGTTTAATCTGTGAACGCTTACGTAAAGCCATTACCATGAAGCCACGCAAACCCATCGTCTGCCGAAAATGTAAATTTTATTACATCACCTGGGACACCCGCCGGCCCCACGGCTGCCGGGCCATGAGTTTCAAAAGCCGGCGCCCCCCCAGTCTCGTCGTCCGCCAGAGCTCGGGACAGGATTGCCTGCACTACACGCCCAAAGCGGAGACGGACGGCACGGATCCGTGACCCGGGTCATCCTAAACTCAACCAGAACGAATACACCCCATTCATACGGAACCGCCAAAGCTGGGCGATGATGCCATAAGACGATCTCAAAAGCAACGGACGCCGCACCATCGATACCCTCGCCGCCTTACTTGACGAAGCACTTGTCTGGTCTTAGAATTTGGTATCGTACATATCGATCCAACCCCTCACCATGGATGAAGCCTGATCATGACAACGCCGCATATTCAATTAAAGCTGTTCGCCGCCCTGAGCCCCCTGTCGCCCGAAAATTCGGACCGTGTGCCTATCAAGCCGGGCATCTCCGTCAAAGAGATGCTGGACCAGTTGGACATCCCCACGGTCAAGGCCCATTTGATCTTCATCAATGGCATCAAACGATCCCTTGAAACCCGGTTGAGCGGCGGTGAGCGTGTGGGCATCTTCCCCCCGGTGGCGGGTGGGTAATCCATGAAAAATTCGCTTGCGCACCGTCTCGACAGCCTGGCCCTGAACACCGCTCTGGCCGATGGCACCCCTTGCCGGGCAATTGAGGCAGTAGAAGTGATTCGACTGGCAGACGAGGCAGACGTCACCGGGCGGACGGTTGAACTGGCGGCCTTAAGACAGCACATCCTTCCGGATCGTTACCTTCGCAACATGAAAACCCTTTCCGAAGCTGATCAGATCAGACTGCTCGAATCAACCGTCTGCATCGTGGGGCTGGGAGGTTTGGGGGGCACGGTGACGGAAACGTTGGCCCGCATGGGAATCGGTCGGTTTTGCCTGATCGACGGGGACGTGTTTGAGGCCCACAACCTCAACCGCCAGCTTTTTAGCGATGTCGACCGCATCGGCATGCCGAAAGTGGACGCCGCGGTCATGCGCGTGAAGACGATCAACCCCGGCCTCGAGGTGGTTGCCACCTGCGCCTTCCTGACGCCCGAAAATGCGGACACACTGCTGGGTTCATGCGACCTCGTGGTGGACTGCCTGGATAACATCCACTCCCGGTTCACCCTCGAGGCTGCGGCCAAGCGTGCCAGTATTCCCATGGTTTCCGCTGCCGTCGCCGGCATTTCCGGACACGTGACCACCATCTTTCCCGAGGACAACGGGCTCGAAACCATCTACGGGCCCGAAGATCAGCTGAAGACGACCAAGGGCGCGGAAACGCGATTGGGTTGTCTGTCACCGGGGGTCAATCTTATCGCCTCCCTTGAGTGCGCCGAGGTACTCAAGGTGCTGCTTCAAAATGATAAAACCCTCAAGAACAAACTGCTGGTGGTTGATCTGGCCGATTACACCGTTGAGACCCTCCAGCTTTCCTGAACTGCCACTATTCAATTCCACCGTTATTCCCTGCCAATGAGGCCCCGGTACCCTGTCTATCGCGGTTCAATTTCCACGCAGCGTGGAGAGGATGCTTGGATTAAAGTAACAACGGTGTCGCGGGGCAGCATCTAAATAAAAGATGGTTTAAGGGTGAGCGGGGGTAATCAACAGGTAAAGAGAAAAGCAAAACCCGCCCCCAAAACTACCGTCAACCTGCTTCCTGCCAATCCTCCCCCCACTCCTCCACGGCCGTTGATGCCTTGCCCAGAACGCCGAGACCGACGGCCCGCACCTTGCGGTAGACCGAGGCATAGTCCTTTCTTCGACCGTCCAGCTGCAGCAGGTCGTTTTCGATGGAAATGCCGAAGAGTCGTTCGTTTTCTTCAAGATAAGGCAGAATCAGTTCCCAATCAGCCGAAGTCAAGCGGGTGAACTCGCCGCCATTGAGTTGTTCTTCGACAACCAGATGGTGGGGATCGCGCAGATAGATGGCACCACCGGAAGCCAGGGAAAATAGATTGGCGCCAGGATAGGGGTTGACCAGCGGAACCACCTTTCCGTCCGTATCAAATTCGATACCGTTCAGAACGACAAATCCGCCGCCGTTCAGCGGATCACCAGCCATGAAAGACTCGGCCAGATAGTCGAGGCAGGTGCCGTTGATGACCACCCGTGGGCGTCCGACGGCATTGATCAACGGCCGGCCAGCGGCGTTGCCCATGACATACACATCTCCGCCCTTGGCCCCGTACATGAAGGTCTGGCCCACATCGCCGTAAATCACCAGCTTGCCGCGTTTGATGATCTGGGCCAGCTGATCCTGGGCATTGCCGTGAACATGAATTTCAAGTCCGTCGATGCCGGACGCCAGGTAATCGCCGGAACTGTCATAGACATCGATCCGCACGCCTTCGGATTCCTTGGAAAGCCCGCATCCGGTGAACCGCTGCCCTTTGTACCCATAGCAGATAAATTGCTTCCACCCCATTTCGTAGGCGTCGCAGATCAGGCGAGCGTCACAGGCATCGCCCTCCGGGGGAAACTCCCTGGCATTGAGAACACAAATCCGTTCTCCGGCTTGCGGGGGTCTCAGCGTATCACGGGTCGCCCAATCGACGTGGCGATAAAGACTTTGCCCGTTGGCATCCATTTGGGGAGAGGCAGCAAAAAGCGTCGTCAGGCTCTTTATCAAAATGTGCAGTACCGAACTGCGCTTTTTTTCACCGGTAGCTGCGCGGCGGTCCAGAAGAAACGTCAGCAGATCGATCGCTCTGGCCTTGGCGACATCGTCTTTGGCGGCCCGCAGAATGAGCGCCTCGCAGAGCTGGAGCAAAGCGGCATAAGACCAGGCGGGCAGCAGTTCAAGACATTGGTGTTTCAATGGCCCGCCATCCTGGGCGGTCAAACCCTTTTCCAGCAAACCGGATATTTCAGTGGATGGTTCGGAAACGGTCAGACGTTCCTGCGGCCGATAGTGCTTCTGGCCCTTGGGCGTGCTGACGATGCGGCCGAATTTGTCGGTGCAGACCAGCTGTTTGGAACCATCCCCCTTGCCGGCGTCTTTGACGGTGAACATGAATGCGCCGCCGTCGGTGGCGCTGCCGCCCCTGGCGTTCCAGTATTTATCGGCCACCGGGCAAAAGCGGTTATCTTCGGATGCCAGGTTTTGCAAAGTGGCGTCGATCGCCTGCTTTTCCGAACAGATCAGGCCGATTTGCACGGCGCCGTCCTGGAGGGCAAACACCTGGGGCCGCAGCATGGCAGTATCCGTAATGCCGATGAGCTGGAAAAACTTCTCGTAGGGATTGTTGCGGGCGATGATGAAAAACCAGGGACCATCCGGGGAGGCGTGGATATGGGCCGACTGAATGCAGCGGTAGATCCTCTGCTTATCCGGCGGCAACTGGTCGAAATCATGCTCGGTGGTCGGCGCCATGGCCTCGATGATGTATTCCATGGGATAACCGAAGGTGCGCTGCAACAGGTCCAGCAAAAGCACGGAGACTTCAGTGTCCGTTAAGAATTGCGGATAAATGTTGTGCTGCTGCAAGTACTCGCAAACGGCGTGATAGTTGGCGAAATCACCGTTATGGACCAGGGCCTCGTCCATGCCGCTGAACGGATGCGCGCCGCCAGGGTGCCAGACGCGCCCCTTGGTGGGATAACGTTGGTGGGCTATCCAGCCATGGGCCTTGAAGTCATCCAGAAGATAATAATCGACGACCTTTTCCGCGTAGCCGACGATCTTCAAGATCATCATGTTACGTCCATGGGAGAGTACAAAAGCCTGCTTGTCTCCCAGGGCGGCGTAAAAGCGCTGGTTGATGCGGATGGAGTTCTGGAAGATGAATTCGTCTTCGGCCTTGGCCGGGTCAAGGTCCTCAAATCCGTTCTCTTCGACGAAGCGGCTCAGGACCTCCTTTTTGACCCGCACGAAGTAGCGCCATACATCGGGCGGTTTGACTTCCAAGCCTTCCACATCGCGGTAATCATCCACCGTGGGAATCTGCCCGGCCTTGTGGACTTCCATAAATGGCACGATATTGGATTCTTCCACCTGCTGACGGCCCGCAGGATCAAGCAATGCCACCTGAAGCATGTAATGGGAATCCAGGACCTGCTGGTTTACCCCTAAACTCTCGGCTGACAACCCGACGGCAGCGATCCCGCCGCCCTTGCCATTGCCCCGGTTGTGCATCTGGATAGAAGGCTCATAGATGTGACGGCCCCTGACCGGTATGGAAGCAATGAACCCGGTGACGCCGCACCCGCCTTCTTCGGCGGCTTTCTTAAGTTCCACACCGCCGTGGGGCAGCTTGGCCCTGGAATTGAGAAATTTATCGATCATTGAATGGTAACGAGACTGCATGGATACTCCTGTTAAATGAACATTTGCTTGCGGGGCGCCGGCTGATATCGGGCTCTTTCATCTTCTTCCAAATAATCCAGATGCACCAGTAGATCGGAACGGCCCACAAGTTCCCGAATGCTGCTGAAGCCAAATTGCCGCAGCAGTTCACACCATTGCTTGCGCCAGGCCATGTACATGTTGACGATCCGCTGCTCGGCGTAGGCCTCGGAAATCATCTGGCCAAGTTCATGGTCAGTTGAGGCAATGCCCCGGGCGCAGCCGCGACCGCTTTCGCAGTTACCGCAGCGCACACATTCCAAGGCCACCAGTTCAGCGGTTCCGATGACAACACCGTCGGCCCCCAGGGCGATGGCTTTGGCCACATCCATGGCATTGCGGATGCCGCCGCTGGCGATCAGGCAGACTTCTTCGCGGACACCCTCGTCCTTGAGAAACTGATGGACTTTGGGGATGGCATATTCGATGGGCATGGCGATATTCTTTTTGGCGATATCCGGGGCCGCCCCGGTGCCGCCGTAGCTGCCGTCGATATGCACGATATGAGCGCCGGCATAGTAGCTGCCCACGGCAACCATATCAACATCCGTGGGCGTGGATACTTTAACGGAAACCAGAACACGCGGGTTGACTTCCTTGACCCAGTCGACATGCTTCTTATGATCTTCAACCGAATAAACGCTGTGAAAAGGAAAAGGCGAAAAGAGCGAATTGCCCACCACTGTCTCGCGCATGGCGGCCACTTCAGGGGTGACCTTGTCACCCAGCAGATGGCCCCCCAGACCTGGTTTGGCGCCCTGGGCATATTTGAACTCGATCACCGGCGCAAAGCGCATGGTCTCTTCACGCACACCGAAAAGTCCCGTGGCCACCTGGGTGATGACATAATCGGCGTAAGGCACAAACTCCTGGGGATAGCCTCCCTCTCCGGTGCAGGTCAGGGTATCCATTGTCTTGGCCGCCCTGGCCCGGCCGGTCAAGGCCGTCAGCGCCATGGAGCCGTAGGACATGCCCCCGCTGTAGCAAGGCAGGGAGAGGCGCCTTTCCGGCCGGCCGTCCTTGCGCTTGTTCAGCTCGAGGCTCAGGTCCAGCGCCGCGTCGTCGATCTGCAGGTATTGAGCCGGGTCCGGCGCTTTGAATCGGAGTTTGTCGAACCCGCCGCCGGAGTATCCCAAATTGTATTCCAGATCAACCACCGGAAGGTTGCCGGTCTCGGCCATTTCCCAGTGGGCCAGCAGCATTTCGGCGGGCCAGCGATAGTCTCCCAACGTTTCCAGAACCGGATTCGCGCGCAAGGTCAGGGCTTGCTGAGGACAGCGGTCGATGCAGTAAAAGTCGTTTTGCTTGCACTTGAATCCAATGCATTTGTGTTCCACCGGCCGCATGGTTCTTGAAAAGTTCTCATAGCGGGGATGGACCCCGTACGGACAGAGCTCGGCGCACAGCCCGCATGAGATGCAGGCCGAATTTCTCTTGATGGTAAATTTTCCGATGGTGTTGCGAAAGCGTGACCGGGCTTCCCTGATTTGCGGCAATGGCTGTTTTTTGGCTTCTTGGTTCATGGGTTATCCTAGTCCAGGCACTTTGCGTTCCCCGAAAAGGGGCCCGAAATGATCTTTTTCCAAATCTTCAAACCACATGGAGCGGCCTACCTCCCCACGCAGCCGCCGGGCCTCGCGAATGCCCATGGCGCCCATCAGTTCGATCAATTGGCCCTGCCAGGCAGCGATGAGATTGATGATTCTGTCGCTGCCCCAGGCGGCATCCAGAGGTTCATCCAGTTTAACCGGGCAGGAGAGGCCGTCGCGGCACCTGCCGCACAGCCGGCATTCCAAGGCGATCAAAAGGGCATGATCGGCGGTCACGGCATCGGCACCGCAAATGATGGCCTTAGCCATATGCTCAGCCATGGCGATGCCGCCTGAAAAGAGCAGGTTGATCTTCTGGCGGGTTCCCTGGTCCACCAGATTGAGATGAACCTCGCGAATCATCTCCTTTAAAAACCGCGGCTGATCGGCATTGAGCTCATTGCCGTGATCATCCGCGTAAAAGTGCAGGGTATCCGCACCGCTGTTGGCCAGTGCTGCGGCGCGCGCAGGTGCCTGCCGGTCTAAAGCCATGCCCACAAGGAGGATCATGTCCGGATGAACGGACCTCACCGTCTCCAAGGCGGTTTCGATTCCGGGCCCATCGGCCAATTCCACGACCCGGCTGTTGCCTATCAGCTCGTCGTGTCCCTCGATATGGTCCGGGGTCAGACAAGGAATCAGGCTGTCGGCATAGGGGGCAAGCGACGGGGTGATATCCTGGGGGCGGACGAACAGCATCGTGCCGAGTGTTTTGGCCGCTTTGGCCATGGGCAGCAGAACGTGTTCGTTGATCAGGAGTTCCGGCGACAGCCGGAACAGCAGGGGCAAAGGCAGTTCCAGAAGCGGCGGCACTTCCGAAGCCAAAGACATGTCCGCATTGAATTCAAGCCGCGTCTCCCGCCGGGAAAGCTCGAAACAGGTGTTGATATACTCCCGGCCGTGGATGCCGTCGCGCGTCGGACGGACGATTTCGGACATATCGGTCCACATGGCGTCGAAACCGGGCCCCACGAACGGGCCGCGGTATCCGGCACCGGAAACCGGTATCTTGCCCATGTGGGCCTGGTACCAGAGCCGGTGCAGGTTTTCCGCGCGCCAGTAGTCATCGCCCAGTGTGCGGTAGTCCGGATTGATGGTCCGCGAAAAGATGCCTCTGGTGCATTCCTGGATGCAACGGAAACAACTCATGCAGGTATACAGGTACTCGGGTTCCTCCATGGCGCTCATGTGTAGAAGATTTCCCTTGAAGATATCGTAGACGCACTTTTTCTTCACACACTGTCTGCAGGAGCCGGCGCAGTTCTCGCGGAATTCGACCGTCGAATATTTGCCGATGGGATGGAACCGCGGTGCAGCGGTCTTCGTATGGATATGGTACTTTTTGGGCATGAACTTCTCCAAACGGGATATGGTTCTCAGGGCTTGTTGAGTCTATTGAGTTGGTTGGGTTTAGATAAAGCCCCTCAATCAACCAAAGAACCCAACGGACCCTATGGCCGCGGCAGAAGCCCGGCTTCCGAGACGATTTGAGCGACGACATCCTCCCACTCGATGGCCATCAGGTGAATGCCGTGGACCCCCTTGATGTCGCGCAGTTCGGCGATGGTCTCCAGGCAGATTTTGATCCCTTCCTCCGGAGCCTTCTGTTTAGGTACGCTTCCCATGCGCTTGATCAGGCTCTCGGGAACGTCCATTCCCGCCACCCGATTGGCCATGTATTTGGCCATGCCTTCGGATTTCATGGGGGTAACACCGGCCAGGATATGAACCATTTCAGTCAACCCTTCCTCACTGGCCATGTTCATCCAGGCCTTGAATCGCTCCATGTTGTAAACGCATTGGGTCTGGATGAAATCGGCGCCGGCCTCGATTTTCTTGGCCAGCCGGATCACCCGGTAATCGAAGGGATCGGCAAAGGGATTGGCGGCCGCACCGATAAACATCTGGGGAGCGCCCTTGAGTTCAAACCCGCTCATGTCCTGCCCTTGTTCGCGCATGGTCAGCACGCTGCGCACCAGATTCAGGGAGTCGATATCAAACACGTTCAGGGCGTCTGGCTGGCTGCCGAAGGTCTGGTGATCCCCGGAAAGGCAGAGAATATTTTTGATGCCCAGCGAATAGGCCCCCATAATGTCGGACTGGAGTGCAATCCGGTTGCGATCCCGGGTGACCATCTGCATCACCGGTTCGATTCCCATGGCCAATAGGTGAGCGCAGGCGGCGATACTGGACATACGCACAATGGCCGTTTGATTGTCGGTGACATTCACGGCATCCACACGGCCCTTTAACAATTCACCCTTTTTGCGGATAATCTCAGGATCGGCACCCCGGGGAGGACCACATTCGGCGGTCACAGCAAACCCGCCACTGGCAAGAACCTGCTGCAATTTTCCGGCGGATTCGGTCTTCATAGCACATGATCCTCTCTGGTAAGCTTGCGCGGCCCGGAAGATAAGCTGGCCGACCAGTTTTTCGGTGGCTGATAAACCCGTAAGTTATCCATCTGCCCCAGGGCCTTCAGGCGTTCAATGATTAAGTGCCAGGCGCAATCAGTTTCGGAATTGACTTCGCAATGTCCGTTTCGGGAACCGCCGCAAGGGCCGTTGATCAATTTTTTGGCACAGCGCGTGAATGGGCAAACCCCGCCAAACACGGCCAGCTTGCAATCGCCGCAGCCCGAACATTCTTCGGTAAAAAGGCCCGGCTTTTCCAGAACACCCATAAAGGTGGTGTTGACCCCCGGCAGCACGGGCATGGACGCAAACCGCCGTGCCATGGCCTGCACGCCGGCCCCGCAAGCCAAGGACAGGATCGCCTGGTTGCGGGCGACGGCGCGGGCGCTTTCCTGAATAAATTCGTCTTCGCACTGCCGCTCTATGGTCTGTTCCTCGATTTCGATTTCCCTGCCCTCAGTCATGCAACTCAAACGCAACGCCGAGGCCAGGACCGCCACCTCATCGTCACCGCCGGCAAAACAGGTCTTGACGCAGGTACCGCACCCCAAAATCAGGATTTTTTTGTACGGGGCTACGATTTGCTTAATTTCCGAAATTGGTTTTTGTTCTCCGACAATCATCCATCGACTCCATTCGGGACCGCCACCGGCCCCTTGTCTATATGTTTAGCCCTTTGTAAATGCGGAAATCGTCATCAGACCTTCACAGTTTCCGGCCGGTATCCCCCTGCCGCCGGACTGGGTCCCAAAGCGGCCGCCAGCGAATGCGCCTCGCGGATAAATTTTACAGCCGTCAGCGTATCCCCAGCCGTCACATTAAAAAGCGCCAGTCGCCTGCCATCCAGTCCGATTTCATCCAGCAGGGCCTTGACCCACCCAACCCGCTTTTTGGCCCGCAGGTTGCCTTCCACATATCGGCAAGCACCTTCGGCGCAGACCAGCACGGCCACAACATCGGCCCCGGCTTCAAAGGCGCGCAACAGGAAAACATCCTTGACCATGCTTGAACACGGCAGTTTGACAAAATTCAATGCGGCGCTCTCATTTGCGTCCACCAATAAAGCATCGCCGTCAGCGAACACGTTAATGCAATGAAAAATAGTTACTTTGGATTTCGATCTCTGGCCCATGTAATTCCCACTGACTTGTTCTTAAAATATTAAGTCATACTAAAACATAAAGCGTCTCTCCTCTTCCTGAGCAGAGACGCCTTTGTCAACGCTTAATCCGAAATTTAACTTCGAACCTCATTGTTCGAAGCATCCATGAATTTAGGACAAATAGGGTATTTCCGAATTAGTTGTCAAGGGTTTTGTCATAAACGTCTACCGGCCACATAAAAACTCCGTGTGAGAATTCATCAGTAAAAGAATCTGTCATCACACGCAGTCCATCCACGAATTCCTGATCATCCTGTTACAGGAGCTAACCTGATACGGCAAGATGGTTCCGCCCTCGAAAAACTGGTTATGGAGAATAAAAAATAAAGGATTGTCGAAAATAGGATTTATACATCGGAGATCATCCGCAAGCTGCATCGCTGAAGTAAAGATGGCTAAATGCCACCTTTGCCATAGCGACATCGGAGATTGTCCCGTTGACCAGGTCACACCGGAGCAGATCCTAACCTTTCTTAACCGCCTCACCAACAGTGTGGAAGCAAGTCGATGGATCGAAAACATTTACGGATAATGGGAAGGGGTGAAGCCAATTGCCGGTTTCACCCCTTTCAGGCTAACATGCAATTTTCAATAAAGATACGCAAAACCAACCTGTGTTTTAGCGGAAAAATCGGGCCACAAGATCTTGGATGATGCGGTCTATCATGCTGGAATTTTTAATGTTCACCTCTATAGCAGAAAGCACACGTTTTGGTAATTTGCAGGTTAGTTGGAGCTAATACAAGAATCGATTCTAATTCTTTCACTACCACATCTTGTTGCGTATATAAAGTTTTGCATCGGTAAGATTCATTCGAGAAGCTTGATGAGATTCATGAATAGGATAATTGTTGAACACGATCATTTGTTAAAAAAATCTTATTCTGCTATTTTTCTTTTTTCCAAAGGGGGTGGTGACTGCCACCCCCACGGAATAGGTTACGGATAGCATCAACCAGGTGGCTATTTAAGCTCTATGCCGGCATCTTTAGCAGCATCAACAGCATGATTGACGAAAATAGTGCAAAAGTCGTCATTTTCGCCAAGCCCCTTGGTTACGGTGACAACTTCAAAACCTTTTTCTACAAGGATCGATTTCCAGGAATCCTCTTCATCCCCCGCCATGTCGTTTATTGAATGATCACCTGCCACTACCATGAAAGGTTTCAGAACTACCTTTTTTACTCCATAGAGCTTTAATGATTCCATAACGTCTTCAATACCTGGAAATCCTTCCACATTCCCAATTGTTGTTACCACATCGGAATACATTTTCCGCATTTTGGCAGCGAA
>Ga0272441_10004927_pt1 | contig 23695 bp, 21 predicted proteins | sample SSMProp6N_FD_193582 | JGI IMG/M metagenome (GOLD analysis project Ga0272441, IMG submission 193582) | Marine sediment archaeal communities from Little Sippewissett salt marsh, Falmouth, MA, United States - SSM-Prop-6N | ecosystem: Environmental > Aquatic > Marine > Wetlands > Sediment ...
CCTTGAACCGGCCCATTCCCTCATACTCGTTGTAGATGAAGAACAGCGCGGTCGCGCCGCGCTCCGAGTACGCATCGAACACGTCGGCGGCCAGCTCCGGGATGCGCGCGTCGATCCCTTCGAGGCTCGTGGGGGACGGCAGACTGAGCAGCGGGCGATTACCCCGCAGCGTGAGCAGTTCGGTCCCGCGCCGGCCGACCGCGGCGAACTCGACAGGCCGGCCGGCGGCCCGGGCGAACGCGACGGCCGCGCGGGTCACGCGCTCGTTGTAGGTACCGCACAGCCCTTGATCGGCGGCGAACACGACCGCCAGCGCCGGTCCGCTGTCGTTCGGCTCGGCACCGACGGCCTCGAGCCGTTGCAGCACAAGCCGCAATCCGGTGGCCACGATATCGGCGTAGGGGCGCATGGCGCTCAGCGCGGACTCCGCGCGACGCACATAGATCGCCGCGAGGTTGCGCATCGCGTTCACGATCTCCTGCAACGCCTCGACGCTGTCGAGCTTGCGTTGGAGCTCTCGCAGTTCGGCCATGATGATCTCCGGGAGTCCCGTGCAACGCGCCATGCGCGCTTCACGGGCGGCTCGGCAGAGCCTCGCCCTCCACTCCTTGCTCCGGGTCGCCGGCCGGTTCGGCCTTCTCGCCATTGTCCTTCTGCTCGGCCGGTTCGGTCTTCTCGCCGTCGTCTTCCTTGTCGGCCGGCCCGCCGCGCTCGGTCACGAGCCGGTCGCGTACTTGCTTGGCCAGGTCCGCGGCGGCCGCCAGCGCCTCGTCGTCGAGCTTCTCGCCCGCCCCGATCTTGGCGAGCAGCTCGCCGAGCCGCTCGCCGGCGGCCGTCCGGAGTCGGGCCTCGAACTCGGCCACGTCGTCCGGCTTGATTTCGGCGAGCAGCCCGGTGGCCGCGGCGTGGAGCAGGAGCACCTGCTCGGCGAGCGGCACGGGGTCATGCGCGGGCTGCTTGAGCAGTTCCCGCACGCGCCGACCCTTCTCGAGTGCGGCCCGCGTCTCCGCTTCCATGGTGGTGCCGAATTTCGTGAACTGTTCGAGCTCGAGGAACTGCGTGTAGGTCAATCGCAGCTCCTGCGCAAAGCGTTTCATCGCCGGGATCTGCGTCTTGCCGCCGACCCGGCTGACGCTGAGCCCGACATCGACGGCAGGCAGGAACCCGGACTGAAAGAGGCCGGGGCTCAGATAGATCTGGCCGTCGGTGATCGAAATGAGGTTGGTCGGCACATAGGCGGAAATGTTCTGGGCCTGCGTCTCGACGATGGGCAGCGCAGTCTGCGAGCCGCCCCCGTGCTTCTCGTTCATCTGCGTGGCGCGCTCGAGCAGCCGCGAGTGAATAAAGAAGATGTCGCCCGGATAGGCTTCGCGGCCGGGCGGCCGGCGCAGCAGCAGGCTGATTTCGCGGTAGGTCTGCGCATGCTTCGTCAGATCGTCGTAAACGATGAGTGTGTCGCGGCCCTGCTCCATGAAGAACTCGCTGATCGCGCAACCCGCGTAGGGAGCGATGAACCGCATGCCCGGCGGCGAATCGGCGTCGGCCGCAACGACCACCGTATGTTCCATGGCGCCGCGCGCGCGCAGCGCTTCGATGAACCGCGCGACGGCCGCGGCACGCTGGCCGATCGCGACATAGACGCACAGCACGTCGTCGTGCGACTGGTTGATGATCGCGTCGATCGCGATCGAGGTCTTGCCCGTGCTGCGGTCGCCCACGATCAGTTCGCGCTGCCCGCGGCCGACCGGGATCATCGCGTCGATCGATTTCAGACCCATGGCCAGCGGCCGGACGACCGGCGAACGGGCGAGGATGGCGGGCGCCTCGCGTTCGACGGGATCGTGGCGCTCGGCCGAGAGCTCCGGGCCGTCGTCCAACGGATTGCCGAGCGGGTCGACAACCCGCCCGATCAGGCCGGACCCGACCGGTGTCTGCACGACCTGGCCGGTGCACTGGACCAACTCGCCGGCGGACACGAGTGTGTCGTCGCCGAGCAGCACGCAGCCGATTTCGTGCTCGTCCAGGTTGAACACCATGCCCTGCACACCCGACGAGAACACGAGCAGCTCCTGCGCGCGCGCGCTGGGCAGGCCGGCCACGCGCGCGATCCCGTCGCCGGCGCTCAGGACCCGCCCGATCTCCAAGGTGCGCGGCGCGACCGACAGCTCGCTCACGGCCCGCTTGAGCTGGTCCACACGCTGTTGCACGGATTCGAGCACACTCATGTCTTCGCCTCGGCCGGCTGCGGATCGGACCCGGCCAGTTCCGCCACGCGGTCCCGGACCGCGACAAGCACGTCGGCCAGGCTCGCGTCGACCGCGAGCGCGCCGAACTCAACGCGTGTGCCCGCGACCAGGCTCTGGTCGGTCTCGAACTGAACCGTCGCTTCGGCCCGAGCCACGCCCTTGATCCGGTCGCCGAGCTCGGCGCGTTGTGGCTCGGGCAACGCCCGCGCACTCCGCACACGGACGGGTAGTTGCGGGTCGATCGGACCGAGTTCCTTGCGCCGTTCATCCGAACCGGCCAAGGCGTCGAGCTCGGCCAGCAGCTTGGCGTGCAGCTTCCCGTCGAGCTCGGCATCCGCGGCCTGCTCAAGAATCCCACGCGCCGCGGTCACGGCCACGTCCACGATATCGGATTGGAGCTGCTTGACGGCATCGCGCTGTTCGCGCTCGTAGGCTTGTTTTCGGTTCGCGATTTCGCGGTCGGCTTCCGCTTTTGCTTTCTCGATCAGTTCGTTGCGGGCCTGGTCGGCCTGTTGCCGCGCCTCCGTGAGCGTCTTCTCGCGCTCGGCCACGGTGCCGGCCAGTTTGCCCTCGTACTCTGCCCGCGCCTGCTCCGCGGCGCGGGCCTGCGCCTCGGCCTCCTTGCGCGCGGCCGTCACGTTCTCGCTGCGCTGCTGGAGCACACGCAGGAGCGGCTTGTGCAGGAACGTGTAGAGCAAGCCCACAAGAATGAGGAAATTCGCGACCGCGAAGCCGAACGCGGGCCACGAGAACTGCATGATGTCCATAGTCCGAGGCCCCCGCTGGTTACTTGACGAAAAGGATGATGAACGCCATGACGAGACAATAGATGGCGGTCGATTCCACCATCGCGAGCCCGACAAACAGTGTGCGTGAGATTGTCCCGCTTGCATCCGGCTGACGCGCAATGGACTCGAGCGCCTGCGCCAACGCGCGGCCCTCGGCAAAGGCGGGCCCGATCGAACCGATCGCGATCGTCGCGCCGGCCACGATCAAACGGACAACCTGCAGTAGTGTTGCAGCATCAATCTGATCCATTAGCTTTTTCCTCCTCGTTCAAAAGCGCTCTTGCCTTCTTACGTTCCGCCGCATTCCGTCGTTCGACCGCTGCCCCGATGTAGACCAGCGCAAGCACCGTGAAGATGTACGCCTGGATCGCGGCCGTGATGAGACTCAAGATCGACAGGAACAGCGTGAGCACGAACGCGACCGGCATAAACACGCGCGCGTAGCCGTGCAGCACGGTCGTAACGACACCGATCACGACGAGCAGCAGGAACTCGCCGCTCATGATGTTCCCGAACAGGCGGACGGCCAGCGAGAGTGTGCGCGTGACCTCGCCCAGAATGTTGAACGGCAGCATGAACGCGTTCGGTTCCAGGTACGCTTTCAGGTACCGGCCGAACCCGCGTGCGCGAACGCCGTAGAAGGGAACGGCGAGAAAGACGACAATCGCGAGGCCGGCCGTCACGCTCAGGTCGGCGGTCGGGCTGCTGAGGCCGGGCACCATCCCAACCAGGTTCGCGACGAAAACGAACACAAACAGGGTCCCGACCAGCGGGACGTAGGGTTCGGGATCCGTGCGTGCAATCTCACGGGTCAGCTTGCAGAGCTGTTCGACGAGAAGCTCGAAGAAACTCTGCAGCTTGCCCGGCGCCTCGGTGCGCAGGCGCCGGGTGACTGCGCACGAGAGCACCGCGAGCACGGCCATCACGCCCCAGGTCGACCACGCGCTCTTGGGAATCCAGTCCAACGCCCGCAGGATGTTCCGTATCTGGTCCATCAACGTTCCGTTTCCCGGCGCTCCTCGTCGCTCGGTCCTTTTCTTACCATCCGCCCGACGAGCACGCGTGCGACGATCGAACCAGCCACGGCCGCGAGCATAACGGCCGGTATCTTCTCGCCGGGCACGTTGATCCCGATCATCGCCAGGATCACACCGACCAACGCGATCCGCGCGTAGAGCGCGGCGGGCATCAGCCATTCCGGCCCGCGTTTACGCATGACATACTCGACCTCGAGTTTGATCGAGAGGAAGAACAGGCCGCCGACCACGAAGCCCGCTACGAAGGCGAGGATCCAGCCGAGCAGCCCCATATTCATCAATCCGTTCATAACCGCTCCGTGATATTGCGCCAGGCTGTGAAGCATCCTGCTCCGAGCCCGACCAGCATAAAGAACACCATGAACACGTGGCCGGCCTCGAGCCGCCCGTCCAGCCAGCGCCCGAACAGGGCACCCAGCGCCGTGGGCAACGAGACGGTCCAGCCGATCGTGCCCATCATTCCAACCGACGACCAGAACGAGGCATCTCCCTCACGCTCGTGCTTCCGCCGCAACGCGCGCCGACGTCCGACCTCCCGGGCAAACGTCGCTTTGCGCTTGCCTTGTTTCGCGTTGCCCTCGCTCATGGCTCGCCGGCCCTGTCAAAATCCAACACGCCGCGCATGAACCGGATCCGCATCTTCTCGAACGCGACCCGGTTGGAAACGCCGTCTTTCTCCGCCTTCTCGAACCCGGCCACGACACTCGACTCCAGATGTTCGAGGTCCTCGCCCGGCACGGCTTCCCGCGTGGCGATCTCGACGGTCGCGCCGGTCACGACCATCACGCCGCCGTTCACCGCCACATAGCGCGCGCCGCGGCCCGCGCCGCGCGCCATCACCACGCCCGGCACCAGCGGCGTGACCAGCGCGGCGTGGCCCGGCCGGATCCCGAGCGAGCCGGTCGGATCCTCGGCCGTTACATGCTCGGCCTCTTCGTCGAGCACCACTTCAGTCGGTGTCAGGATGCGCAGTCTCATCTTGCGATTCTCTCTTCTCCGATGCCTCGCCGGCCGGCTCGGCCGCCGGCTTCGGATGGGAGCCACGCGCTTCGTCGATCCCGCCGATCATGTACAGTGCCGATTCAGGCACGTCGTCGAATTCGCCCTCGAGAATCGCCTCGCAGCCGGCCAGGGTCTCCTCGATCGGGACGGACTTGCCCGGCTTGCCGGTGAAATGCTCGGTCACGAAGAACGGCTGTGTCAGGAACCGGATCAGGCGCCGCGCGCGGTGCACGGTGCGCTGATCGTCGGCGGACAGCTCTTCGAGCCCGAGCATGCTGATGATGTCCTCGAGCCCGCGGTAATGCGCGATCGTTTCGCGGACGGCGCGCGCCGTGTTGTAGTGGCGTTCGCCGACGATCTCCGGGTTCAGAAGCTTGCTGGTCGAGTCGAGCGGATCGACGGACGGGTAGAGCCCGTTCGCCGCCATCTGGCGGCTGAGCGTGATCGAGGAGTCCAGATGCGAGAACGTCTCCGCGGCGGCCGGGTCGGTGAAATCGTCGGCCGGCACATAGACGGCCTGGATCGAGGTGATCGCGCCGCGCTGCGTGGAGGTGATCCGCTCCTGCAACTCCGCCACTTCGCTGGCCAGCGTCGGCTGGTAGCCGACGCGCGAGGGCATCCTGCCCAACAGCCCGGAGACTTCCGAGCCCGCCTGCACGAACCGGAACACGTTGTCGATCAGCAGCATGACGTCCTTGCCCTGCTCGTCCCGGAAGAACTCGGCAATCGCCAGCGCGGTCAGCGGCGTACGGAACCGGGCGCCGGGCGCGGCGTTCATCTGTCCGAACACGAGCACGGTGTTCTTGAGCACGTCGGCCTCGGACATTTCGGTGTACAGATCGTTGCCTTCCCGCGAACGTTCGCCGACGCCCGCAAACACCGACAGACCCTTGTGCGTCTCGACCGTGTTGCGGATGAGTTCCATGATCAGCACGGTCTTGCCGACACCGGCCCCGCCGAACATGCCGGCCTTGCCGCCCTTGGCCAGCGGCGCGAGCAGGTCGACCACCTTCATGCCGGTCGCGAAGATCTCGTAGTCGGTTCGCTGCTCGGCAACGGCCGGGCCGGGCCGGTGGATCGGGCGGAACATGTGTTTGGCATCCTGCGCGCCGGCCTCGAATGCGGCGCCCTCGTCGAGCGGCTCGCCGAGCACGTCGATCATGCGGCCCAGTACCGCGTCGCCGACCGGGACCGTGATCGGCGCACCCGTCCCCACGGCCTTCGTACGGCGCTGCAGGCCGGCCGTAAAGTTCATGGCGATCCCGCGCACACGCGTGCGGGACAGATGCATCTGGACCTCGACCGTGATGCGGCCGGCCGGGCCCTCGACATGGATCGCCTCGTCGATCACCGGCAGCCGGTCGGGAAACTCCATGTCGATCACGGAGCCGCGAACACCGACAATCCAGCCGATCGATTCGGACGCAGGCGCATGGGTTTTCGTGCTGGCCATCTGTTGCCTCGCAGGCAAAGAGGATAATGTTTGCACACGCAAATTCAAGCTCGTTCTCGGGCCGGACAAGTAGAGATTGTCCGCGGGGCGAAGCCACGCTATCCTGGCGCCTGTCGCATGGATCAGGCCTGCGAAGGCACGCACCCTCGCACGGCACGCTGTCGCGAACGGAGAGACACCATGAAGCTGTTTGTCGGAAGGAAACGGAAGCGGAAATGCCCACGCTGCAACGTGGCGCTGCGCGCGGTCGATCTGCGCGGCGTTGAAGTGGACGCGTGCCCACGCTGTTACGGTGCGTGGTTCGATCCGTTCGAGATCCAGTCGTTTCTACGCAAACCGCGTGAACTCCAGGAATACGTGCCGGCTGCGGACAGAGCTTGGTCCGACAGTGAGTTGCACTGTCCCGCCTGCAACGGGACCATGCGCAGACTCAAGGCGAGCGAGATGTTCCCGTTCGATATCGATATTTGCGGCGAATGCAAGGGCTACTGGTTCGACCGCGACGAACTCGACCGCGCAGCCGAGACGTTCAGCAAGAAATGGGGCAAGTTCAAGACGCAGGATATTGCAGACTTAGAGAAACGCAAACATGCGGTCGTGCAACATCAGGTCGAGCGGATCGAGAAGGCGGCGGCGCCGAAACACTACCCGCAGGAAGAGGCCGCGCCGGTCGGGGGCGCATCGTTTTTCGACGACCTGTCGGCTCCGCAGAAACTCGTGGCTCTGCTCGGGCTGCCTGTGGAGTCCGGTCGGTTCTATGCCTGGCGGTCCTGGGTCAACCTGGTTCTGATCCTGGCCAATATCAGTGTATTCGTATTCATGCTCTTCAAGTCGCATTGGCTGCGCGGGCTGATGGGCGATTTCCCCCGGGACTGGTTCGCGACCTACGGTTTTGTCCCGAGCTCCGTCGCCGCCGAGCCACAGACCAAATGGCACACCGTCCTGACCGCCATGTTCTTTCACGCGGGGCTGGTGCATCTGGCCGGGAACATGTTCTTTCTGTTCACGACGGGCGACGACGTGGAAAAGCGGCTCGGCCACTTCCTGTATCTGCCGCTCTTCTTGCTGGGCGGCGTTGTTGCGAGCCTGCTCAGTTTGGCCACGGGCGTTTCACCATCGATCCCGCACGTGGGCGCAAGCGGCGCGGTCGCGGGCGTGATGGGCGCCTATATGGCGCTGTGCAGACACAAGAGCTTCTTTCTCTGGGTCTTCCGGATCTCCCTGTTCGGGAAGATGATGGCTCTCTCGGCGTGGCTCTACCTGCTGTTGTGGTTCGGCACGCAACTGCTCAGCCTGAAATTCGGGAACCCCGGCATCGACTACTGGGCGCATATCGGGGGGTTCGTGTTCGGCTATGTCGTGGCAAAGATCGTGGCGGCTCGGCAGGAATTCAACCTCGACACCGGCATGTGGGAATGGAAGAAGCGGCGGTAGAATCCCGCCCTGTGACATGCTAAGATTCCAGTTTTTCGCGAGCTTTCACGTGTTTGGCGGGCAGAAAGAGCCTTATGAGATCAGACGCATTCTTCAGACCACGCGTGCGCCCGTGGGGACTGCTCACGGCAGCCGGCGCGATCGCATGCGCCGCGCCTGGATAATTTCGGGATCGCGCTGTTCAGCCGGCAGCCCCTCGGACATGCGCGTGTTGCCTACATCGGGCGGGCAGGCGTACCGTCGGTATACGCGGAGGTGCAACTCGACGGAAGACGGTTCCACTTGCTCGGCACACACCCGGTCCCACCGCGCGTCGGGCGGCGCGCAGCGTTGCGCAACGAGCAGCTGACCGCCTTGGCGCAATTCGTGACCGACATACGAGGCCCGATCGTTCTGCTCGGGGATTTGAACACGTCACCATGGTCGTTCTTCTTTCGCCGTCTTCTCGAGCAGAGCGGGCTGCGCGACAGTGCCAAGGGCTACGGCGTGCAGCCCACATGGCCGTCCTTCTTCCGGCCGGCCCGGATCCCGATCGATCACTGCCTGCACTCGCCGGACATGGTTGTCACGGACCGGCGCGTGGGTGAGGCATTCGGATCCGACCACCTGCCCCTGATTGTCGAGCTCGCGTTCAGGTAGGGCGCTGCGCGCGCGGGTTGCGCTTGTTCGTCAAAACCGGCGGCGGTATGCTCTGAGCTGTTCGACAACGTTCTGTGGGAGGATCGAGCGATGAAGAAGGTGGGCGTCGCGCTGCTGTTTCTTGTCGTCGGGATCGGGGTCGGCATCTTCGGGTGGCTCCAGCTCGGGAAGGCGCGGGCGAGTCTGTCCTGGCCGACGGCCGATGGGGTGATCATGCAGTCGGACGTCCGGCGCGAGCGGCGCTGGGTGAAGACCGGCAAGCACCGCCGCGAAAAGATCACATACAAGGCGGATGTCGACTATATCTACACCGTGAACGGGCAGGAGTACTCGGCAGACAGAATTTCGTACGGCGGCACGCACAGCAGCAGTAGCCGCGTGACGGCCGATCAAATCACGAGCCAATACCCGCGCGGCAAGAAGGTCACGGTCTCCTACGATCCCCAAGACCCGGGCGAGGCCGTGCTGGAACCGGGTGTGTCGATCGGGGTCTACGGGACGCTCGCGGCCGGTGTCCTGATCGCGCTGGTCGGTGTGGCCGCGGTGATCATGGGGTTCTGCGGCAAAGAGATCCCGGTTCGGCTTACGGGCACGCGGACACGTTCGGGCCTCGACGCGGATGTCGATCTGACGTGACGCCGCCCGGCGCGGTGCCGGGGGTCCACGCACCGAGACGCAAAATGATGGGAAGGGACTGCAGATGGACGCCCGCACGATCCTGTTTGTTGTCGCCGCAGTCTTTGTTCTGGATGCGTTCGTGGTGATCCCGCTGATCAAGCGTCGGCTGAAGGCGGCAAGGCAAGGACTCAGGCCGCATTTCCAGTGGCTGGCCGAACAATTGGGGCTGCAGGTGGTCGGCGGCGAGCCTGTGTTTCCGAACATCGGGTTCCTGAGTTTCATCACCCGGCCGTTCCATCTTGAAGGCACATACCGGGAACTCCCCCTGCGCATCCATCACTGGGCCTCCCGGAGCGGGAACCGCCGGGGCCCGACCCATGCCAACGCCAGGCTCACCGTGCCGAATCCGAAGAAGCTCACGTTGCACGTCTATCGCGAAGGTCTGATGAGCAAGGTCGGCAAGGCGCTGGGCATGCAGGACGTGCAGACCGGCGACGCGCGATTCGACGGCTGCTTCGTAGTGAAGTCGGGCGACCCCGAATTCATCAAGACCGCGCTGCTTCCGGAAATCCGGCAGCGGTTCCTGGAGATCTGGGAACGACACAAGCCGGAGGGCAACATACGCCTGGAAAACGACGAACTGTTCTACGACGAGCTCGGCACGATCGGCAGCGAACCCGCGCGGGAACGCTTCGCGGCGGTGTGCGAGCTGCTGGGAGAGTTGAGCGGGGTGGTGTTGTACTATAATCGGTGAGGGGATTCGACACGGTTTGTCCTTCGGGAGGTGAAAACGATGACGGGTGAACTCAACGACATACTGCCGGATCCGATCAGCGAGGAGAACGAGCGGGTCCTGATGGACATGATCAAGCGCAAAATGAAAACGGCCGCGCGGATCGGAGTCGTGCTGTTGCGCGCGATGGAGGAACGATTCGGGCCGGAAGCGCGCGAGGTGCTCAAGGATATGGTGAACAACCGCAAGCCCTCCCCGCGCGCGGATGCGGGAGAGCCGGAATCGGATCTCCAGGCCTTCTGCGCAAGGATGGAGCGGGGTTGCACCGGCTCGCATCGCTGGCAACGCGTCGAGGACAAGCCCGACCGGATCGGCTACCACTTCACGCGCTGTCTGTGGGCCGAGATCTACCGTGAGCTCGGCGAGCCGGATCTGGGGTTCTACCTGTGCGCCGGCGACGAGCCCGGTGTGAAGTCCTACAATCCGGCGCTGGCCTTTGAACGCACGAAGACGCTGATGACCGGCGACGAGATCTGCGACCACGTCTTCCGCGTCGGGGCCGAGTAGGCCGACGCCCGGCCGGGAACGGGATTAACCACGGAGACACAGAGGCACGGAGTGCGGATCGGACGACCTCTACCCCGTGCCGCCGTGGTGAACCCCCTCTAGCCCGCGGCGACACATGCCGGCGTGCACTGCCAGTTTCGCTGCAGATAGGCCATGTAGCGCCGCATGATCGGCAGCGGAATGTTGCTGGGCAGATGGTTACCGACCGCCCACATGAGGCCCGCGCATCGATCGGTTAGCGCGAAGGTCGCGTCCATCTCGGCCTGGACCTGCGCCCAAGTGCCGAAGGTCATCGTCCTGCAGTCAACCGCGCTGCCGACCAGGCAGTGCGTCCGGCCGAACCTGCGCACAACGTCCGCAAACGGATTGCACGGCTCGAAAATGAACCCGTCGGCGCCCGCCGCGGCAATGTCGTCCATGAACATGTCCCACCTGCCGTCGCTGCAGAACAGCACCTTCTTGCCGGCTGCGTGCAGCGTGTCCCAGAACCGCTTGTAGTGCGGAATGATCGCGTGGCGATAGAAGGCCGGTGCCATGAACGGGCCCTCGGTCCACACGAAATCGTCGTGCTGGATGAACACTTCGATCGAGGTCTCGCACCAGGCCTTCACGTGGTGAAGGGTCAGATCCGCAAAGCTCGCCAGGACCCGCGCGAAGCGGTCCGCATCCGCGGCCGCCAGCAGCAGCATCTCCCAGCCAAAGGCCTGGATCGCGCCCGACATCACGCTTTTGTAGTAGCCGCCCGTGTTCACCTGGTTCGGGAACTGCGCACTCCGTGTCGTATACGCCTGCTCGTAGTGCCGCACGAGCTCATCGAACAACGGAAGCCCGTATTCTTCTACCGCGTCGAACGCCAGGACCTCGCGCGCGTCTTCGAATGGACAGGTCACGGTGTCACGCCGGTCCGTGCCGTTCTCGGCGTATTCCGCGTGGCCCATATCCGTCACGCGCCCGCGCTGGCTCCATTTGACCGGGCCGTCGTTCGTAGACCACAGCAGGTCATAGTCCCAGGCGTCGTACAGCGCTCGTCTGCTCTCCTGGGTACGAGCATCGTCCGAGCCGCTGACTTCTCGGATCAGCGCCGTGTGATCCAGATACTCAGTATGCGCCGGACGCGGGGTCGGACGCAGGTTCACAACGTCTATCGCGATCTGTCTGCTCATCCGTGCCTCCTCCTGACTCCACAAGTACGCCGCGTGCGGTATATCGCCAGAACCTGCCCCACTATCTGCCTGTCCCTAGGGAACACACGTAGCGCCATAGGCGGCGCAGTCACAAACGGCACCGGCAAAGGTTATCTGTATCTTTTAACGGCTCCTGTCTTGACAATAGCCTACCAAACCGGATAGTACAATGAAGCTTATGTATCTTAATACGGATTAGATGTGCATGAAAACGGTCTACACACATCCCTTCAAAGAGCGGGCTGGCGCGGACACGCCTGAGGGGGCTGCACTGCTGGAGGCGGTCACGTACGTGTTCCTGGAACACAACTGGCGCAATGGTTTGCGGAACTGGAATTTCCCTCGGGTGCTGAGTCCGTACTGGCGTCTGCTGCACTCCCGCGCGGGGTTTGGCTGTGTATCGACGGAGGCTGCACGGGTCCCGCTCACGGCGGGCAATCTTGTCCTGATCCCGAACGACGTGGAGACGGCGCTTTCGGCGTCGGGCCCGATCGACATGTTCTGGGCGCACTTTCTGGTGCTGATGCCACCGTTGTTCCGGATCAGTCCAGTGTTTCGGCGTCCGATCGAGCTGAGGCTCTCTGCGCCGGCGGAGGGGCTGATCGAGCACATCATCGCCCTGCACAAGGGCGCGGAACGGCATCCGACGGTCGTGCTGTTGTTCCGCGCATTGCTGGACTGGTGCATGGCGGATATTCTCGGCCCGGTGTTGGCGGAGTCGGCGGGCTACCCGTCGGATCTGGAGCGTGTCATGGCTGTCTTGACCCACGTGCAAGCGCACTATGGCGAGCGGTTAAGCAACGCACGGCTCGGCGCGCTGATCGGTGTGGGTCCGGACCAACTGATGAAGCTGTTTCGGCGTGTGACGGGTCGGCGCGTACATGCGCACGTTGTGGAGGTCCGGGTTCAGGCAGCGACGCGGGCCCTGGTGGAGACAGACAAATCGATCAAACAGGTTGCCGCGGAATGCGGGTTCACCAACAGGCATTACTTCTCTCGCGTATTCTGCAAGCGGCTGGGCATGGGGCCGGCGACCTATCGGCGTCGGTTCCATCGGCAGGCAAGTGCGTTGGCGGCGCGGAGTACTGCCTGAGTACTGGCCTTCGCAACTGCGTCGGTGTGCCGGAACCGTCCGCGTTCCAGGAACCGCACCGTTTGAGCGATGACCGTATCGCTGCGCATGATGAAGGTGTGTGAATGGGGGACGATAAGGAAATCGCGCATGCCCTCGACCTGCGCGCGTGTGATGGAGACCTTTCCGTCGTCGATGCCGGGAATCAGACTGGAGTACAGGGGGTTGAGGGTTCGGTTCCCGGCAATGACGCCCAGCTCGAACGTGACGGGGCCTAACGTGTTCGGCACGCTGTTCGTCGCCGTGCCGAGCTGCTGGCCGGCCGGGCCGGTCGCCTGTCTGTAGACGATGGTCTGTCCGAACCGATCGCTCAGCTCGCTGCCCTGGTTCGGCGGCGAGAGCATCACGACTCTTCCCAACTCGGGCAACACGTGGTCTTTGAGGTATTGACGCACGACGATGCCGCCGATTGAGTGTGTCACGAAATGAACGCGCTTGCCCGGCTCTCTTGGCAGCCGCGCGAGCATCTCGCGCAGGTCGCAAGCGGCCAAGGTCTCGATCGGCTCATGGCGCGTGGGGTAGGAGACATTGACCGTGCGGTAGCCGTGTTCCCTCAGGCCGGCGGCCATCTTGCGCATCGCACGGTGTGTCCTGCACAAGCCGTGCAACAGCACGATGGTGTCACCGGGCTCGGCGCCCCTGGTCCGGCTCAGGCAAGCGCCGGAACCGACCGAGATCGACGGGCTGGTTGCCGCGGGCGATTCGACGGGCGAAATGCCGGCAGCCGCGCAGACCACGAGGATCCCGCCCGCAAATCCCGTGGCCTGTCGCGCGGGGGCCCACCTCCGTGCGTCGGGAATCAGACCGGTCCGGCGCGCCTTGACCCGCGGCCGGATTGGACCGGCGGGCAGAACCGCGATCAACAGCCCGCCCAACGCGCCGCCCGCATGGCAAACCGCCACGGGGCTTCCGACCGAGCCGGCATGCCAGCTTCCGAACACAACGGAGCCGGAGCAGGCCTCCACGGCGCACTTCCCGATCAAGATCAGAAGCCCGCCCCATGCGGCACGCGCGAGGGCCGGGTCTCGCCGCTGTTCGCGCAGGACCTGGACGAGCCAGACGGCCATCAATCCGTGCGCGGCGCCGGACAGCCCGCAGAAGCCGCCGCGCACCTGAGCGGGCGCGGCGAGTGTGGCGGCCAGCAGGCTGGCCGCGGCGCATGCGGCAAACGTTGTGAGCCGTCGCAGCGTACCGGCCTCGCTCAGTGCGCCGTAGAGCGCAAGCAACGCGCCGCCGTCGAGCACGAGATGGTAGAACGAGACGTGCGCGAACGGATGGGTCAGGACCCGCCACCACTGGCCGGCGCGCACGGCGTCGGGCACGAACACGAGCGGCTCGGAGAGCCGCCCCCAGAACAGCGAGAAGTTGGCCAGGAGCAGCAGGAAAACCAGCGTGGCGAGCTCCGCGGCAAGCGGCGAAACCGATTCGTTCTTTCCGATCGTCCTCATGCGAACCGCGCTCCTTTCCCCGCTTCTCGGCTCGGCCGGCGGATGGCGACCCGACCGCGCGGCCGCCATCGGCGCCGGCCTCGGAGGCTACGCCGCCTTCTGTGTGCGGCGTCGCAGCCAGACCAGCAGAGCCATGAACAACGGGCCGACAGGCCCGGTGCCGACCCCGGGTGCGGGTTGGTGGTTGAAGGTCCGGCCGCGGTCGGTCCGGTAGTTGCGCGCGGGCTGCGCGGCCCGTGCACGCTGGGCGGTGCGTTCCCGGTGCACGCGCTGGGCGTTACGTCGGTCGATCCCGTACGCTTCCATCACTTCCTCGCGCAGCACGAGCATCGAGGTGTAGTCCGTGACCAGTGAATAGGCGACACCCAGATCCACGACGCCGCGCCGGCGCTCCGGGGTTTCGCCCTTCTCCCGGATCTCCTGCATGAGTTCGTCGATCCGGGACAACGCCCAGAGCCGCTCGAGCTCCGGGTTCGCCGTGTCGGTCTCCGGCAAGACCGCCCGGCAGGTCCAGGCCCGGCGCTCGCCCGCGACGCGCGCGTTGAGCGTGAGCTCGATCGCGCCGCTGTCCGTGTAGTGGCCGAACACAACAATCTGCTGCCCGGCAAACACGTTTCCGATCCGGGCCGGCGTCAGATCGCTGACCTTCCCGCCGTCGAAGGTCAGCCGCACGTCATGCATGCACTCGTGCAGTACTTTCGCCTTCGCCTGCAGGAGCCGCCCGACGATGTCATCGGCAGCGCAGATGTTCATGGCAAACCCGCCGCTCTCCAGCGCGAGCCGTTCCATGAGCGGCTGATTCGCGCTGTTGCCGAGCACGAACGTGAAGAGCCGCAAATCATGCTTGCGCAGCAAATTCAAGAATGCCGCGTGACCGGTCGGCCCGACGTTGCAGACGCCGTCGGTCACCAGAATCACACCGGTCGTGCGGTCCGCGTCCAAATGCCGGTAGCCTTCCGTGATCCCCGCGAACAGCGCCGTGCCGCCGCCGGCGCGGATCCGCTTGACGCGGCCGATCCAGTTCCGCACGTTCGCCGGCGAGGCCGCGACAAAGCCGTGCGTCAGATCGCGTGCGTTGTCGTTGAACGTCACGATCCGGAACCGGTCGTTCGGGCTCATCTTGCCCAGCACCCGCCCAACCCCGTCGGCAAGCGTCGCGATCTTGGCACCGCCCATGCTGCCGGAAACGTCCAATACGAAGACCCAGTCCGTACCCTCGGCGATGCGGCGCAAGGAGGCGGCCGGCGTGAGCACCGCCATGAAGGTGCCCGGTTCGGACGTACCGGCCCGATACGGGATGAGCTCCACACGGGCCGGCACCGTGTCGTCCAGTCGGTAGTAGAAGACGATGTCCCGACAGAGATTCGCACCCTCGGCGCTCTCGAGTCGGACTTCGTAGACTTCGCCGGGCCCTTCCTCTGCGCCCGCCGAGCCGGCCTTCGTGATGAGCGCTTCGTTCTGGTAGTCGGGAACCCGGACGTCCTTCACCGGAAACGCCGACTGCAGGGTCAGCCGGAAGCTGAACTGCGCTTCGACATTGTCATCGACCGCCCAGAACCCGATACGCTCCTCGTCAACGCCGCCCTCCGCGAGCGGGTAGACGTAGCGGCCGACATTCAAGTCGATCTCCAACGGCTGGTAGTAGACCAGCCGCACACGAACCGTTCCGTGCGCAGGGACGCGGCCAACGTTCACGTCGAACGTCTTGAAGTCGTTCTTCTCCGACAGTGCCGTGTCGTTGCCCTTCTTGACTTCCTCCTCGTAGAGCTGCCGCGCCTGTTCTTTCTCCAGTACCTCGCCGACAACCTCGTGGCCCGCCAGCCACAACGATAGCTCCGCAACACTTGCCTGCTTCGGCAACGGAAACGAATAGATCGCCTCCATGTCCCAATCCGATTCGTTCGTGAACTGCTGGTCCACTTCCGTGCGGCTGAACCCGTTGTTGATCGTCACCGTTACGCGATGTGACCGGATCCGGACCTCCGGCCCCGCGCCGCCGTCCGCCGGTTTCAACAGCCCGGCTCCGTCCGACCGCAATGCCAGGTAAACCAACAAAAAACACGCCGCACAAAACGCCTTCACCGTCCTGCCGACTTGCCAACTCTTCGCCGTTGAATTGCTCCTCATCTCGCTGTCCCTCCGTCTTCGCGCCCCGCCGCGGGGCTGCCTCAACGTGTCTCGTGCCCGTTACGGCACGCTTCGCCTCTCTCTGTAGGCAGGAACCGTGCCAACCCGAACCCACCGCACAAGCTCACCCAGGAAATCCGTTTTTCCTCCAATTCCCAGCCATCTCCTCACCGTCCAGCAGCGAACAAGGTGCATTGATTGCACAGACGGTGCACATTCTATGATCGGCACGATGGTTGGCGGCGGTTTCTTGTTTCGCGCGGGGATCCGGGAACTTTTTGGTGCGGTCGGGTGTCAGATCGTAGGCGTAGGTATCCGGATTTGTGTTGGGTCGTGCCGGGCCCTACAATGCGGATTGGGTCTGCAACGCGGAGCATGCCAACGAAAGGATAGCGCTGTCATGAAGACTCTGGGATTGATCGTGGTCGGCTTTCTGTTTTCCTACTGCGTCGTGGCGCAGGAGGTACCGCCGGCGTTGTTTGTCCGTGCGGATCCCGCGGCGCAGAAGGGGACGGGCGTGCAACCGCTGACACTGCAGAAGGTGGCGGTTGAGGCGCGGATCTTCGGGCACTTGGCGGAGACGCGCCTGACGATGGTTTTTTCGAATCCGCACGGGCGCGTGCTGGCGGGCGACCTGTACTTCCCGCTGCCGGAAGGCGCGACGATCAGCGGCTACGCCTTGGACATCAACGGCGTGCTGGTCGACGGGGTGGTTGTCGAGAAGGCGAAAGGCCGGCAGGTCTTCGAGAAGATCGTCCGTCAGGGCGTGGACCCGGGTCTGATCGAATGGACGAAGGGCAACAACTTCAAGACGCGCGTGTTCCCGATCCCGGCGCACGGCACGCGCACGATCATGGTGAAATACGTGTCGGAGCTGGAGCACAGCGCGAAGTCGGGCACCACGTATCATTTGCCGTTGAACTTCAGCAAAAGAGTGGCCGACTTCTCGTTGCGTGTCGAGGTGGTCAAAGCGCGGACGGTGCCCGAGATTCTGGCGGGCGGGCTTGCGAATTTTCAGTTCAAGCAATGGCGAGAGAGCTTCGTGGCGGAGACGCAGCTCGAGGATCTGGCGCGGACCCAGGATCTGGTGATCGCGCTGCCCGACGCGGACACGCCGCGCGTGCTTGTGGAGAAAGCGTCGGACGGGAACGTCTACTTCTGCGTCCACGACCTGCCGCCTGTGCCGGACGTGGTGGCGACGACTGCGCCCGAGAACATCGTGCTGCTCTGGGACGCGTCCGCCTCGCGTGCGAAGACGGATCATTCGGTCGAGCTGGCGGTGCTGCAGGCTTACTTTTCGACGTTTCGCGGCAAGACGCTCGGGGTCGACCTGGTGTTGTTTCGAAACACTGCGGCATCGGCCAAGCGGTTCGAGATTCGCGACGGTGTGAGCGCGGAGCTTCTCGCGGCGCTCAAGGCCGTGGACTACGACGGCGGCACGCAGATGGCCTGCATCTCGCCGGACAACGCAGCGACAAAGCCCGATTTCTATCTGCTCTTCTCTGACGGGCTCTCGAATTTCGGCAAGGAACGGGCAAGCGGGTTCCAGCGTCCGCTCTACGCGGTGTCTGCCGGCACGAGCGCAAACCATGCGTTCCTGCGCAGCCTCGCACTGGAGACGGGCGGCGCCTATTTCAACCTGAAGCGCATCTGCTTCGCGGAGGTCGCGGCGCAACTCGGCCGCCCCGCGTATGCGTTCATCCCGGGCAGCCCGGACACCGTGGGCGCCACGGCACTGTACCCGAGCATCCCGCAGCCGGTGCACGGCCCGTTCAGCCTGGTCGGCAGGCTGACAGCCGAGACCGCGGCGATCACGTTGCGCTACGGCACGGGAGGCAAGCCCACGCGCCGCACACCGTTCACGGTTTCGCGCGCGGATGCGGTCGAGGGCGAGCTGTTGCGCCGGTTCTGGGCCCAGCGAAAGGTTGCGGAACTGCTGATCGCGCCGAAACGGAACGAGTCCGAGATCACCGCGACCGGCAAGGCGCACAGCCTGGTCACGCCCGGCACCTCGCTGATCGTGCTGGACAGTGTCGAGCAGTATGTCGAACACGAGATTGCGCCGCCTGAGACACTGCCGAAGATGCGCGAGGAATACGAGGCGCGCATCGCGCAGCGGGACAAGGAGAAGAAGGCGAAGGAGGCGGAGAAGCTCGAGAACATCCTTGCGCTGTGGCAGAAGCGGGTCACGTGGTGGGACACAGAATTCAAGTACCCCAAAGACTTCAAGTTCGAGGACAAGAAAGCGAAGCGGAATGTCCCCGCAGTGGAAGGCGACGCTTTTCTCGGGGCACGCCTGAGCGCGGCCCCGGCCCGCCCGCGCGGCGGGCCGGATTCGTTCGGGCCTCCGCCTTCGGTCGGGGCACCGACGCCGGAACCGGAAGACGTTGTGGCAGAGACAAGCGCGGCGGGCGAGGCGCTTCTCGACAGTGCGCCCGGCAAGCAACAGGGCCAATCACAGGGTGCGCAGCCGGCGATTGTGATCCAGCCCTGGGATCCGGACACACCCTACCTGCGCGCGTTGAAGAAGGCGAAGCCGGTCGAGCGGCTGGCCGTGTATACGAAGGAGCGCGCGGCGCACGAGAGCGCGCCGGCCTTCTTCCTGGATTGTGCCGACTTCCTGTTCAAAGCCAGGCAGACCGAGCTCGCAGTGCGGGTCCTGTCGAACGTTGCAGAGCTCGAGCTGGAGAACCCCGCACTGCTTCGGGTCCTCGCGCACAAGCTGGCCCAAGTCGAGTTGCTCGACCTGAGTGTGCTGGTCTTCGAGGAGGTGCTCGCATTGCGGCCGGAAGAACCCCAGTCCTATCGCGACCTCGCGTTGGTGCTCGCGCGACGCGCAGCGCGCAAGGATGCGGACAGCGTGCAGCGCAAGGCCGACTATGCGCGCGCAATCGAGCTGCTCTATCGCGTCGTCATGGACAAGTGGGACCGGTTCGCCGAGATCGAAGTCATCGCGCTCATGGAACTGAACAGCCTGATCCCGCGCGCGAAAAAGGCCGGGGTCAAGGAGATCCCGGTCGACCCGCGCCTGGTCCAGCTGCTCGACGTCGACGTGCGCATCGTGCTGACCTGGGACGCGGACATGACCGACATGGACCTGTGGGTCACGGAGCCGTCCGGCGAGAAAGCGTTCTACAGCCACCCGCGCACCACGATCGGCGGGCTCGTCTCCAAAGACTTCACCCGCGGGTACGGACCCGAGGAGTACTGCCTGAAGAAGGCGATGAACGGCGTCTACAAGATCGAAGCCAACTATTACGGCAGTTCGGCGGCCAAGCTGCTCGGGCCCGTCACGCTGCAGGCCGACGTGTTCACGAACTACGGGCGTGCGAACCAGCAGCGTAAGGCCATCACGCTGCGGCTGAAAGCCAAGAAGGAGACGATCCTGGTCGGCGAGATCGAGTTCTGAGGGCGGCATTCGAAACACGGAGCGGCTCGGCAGGAGCCTCGCCCTCCAGTTGCAGGGACGCGCCGACGGTGTGCGCCCGGCCGCACAGCTAATTCTGCAGCCCGAACATCTGCTCTTTCAGGTCCAGATAATAGAGATAGTCGTCCGGCGCGACGTCAGGCGGGCAGCGGTGATCGCAGAACGGGATGTACCCACCACGCTCGACCAGCGGCGCAACCGATTCCAGGTAGGTCCGGATCGCGGGCCGACCCTTGCGCAGCTCCAACTTGTCGATGCCGCCCATGATCCGCAGTTGCTCGCCGTATTCCTCGAGTAGCGCCGCCGGGTGGATGCAGCTGTTGACCTCGTACGGGAACAGGCAATTGATGCCGCCCTTGAGAAAACCGGGCAACAGGGGCCGGACATCGCCGTCGCAGTCGGTGTACCAGACGTCGATGCCCGCCGCGTGCAGCTTGCGCCCGATCCGTTCGTAGCGCGGCACCACGACCTGGTTGAAGAAGTCGAGCGACACGATCGGGCCGTTCTTGAAACAGATGTCTTCCCAGCCGGTCGCGAAATCGAAGTCGAAATGCGGTAGGACCTGATCCAGAAAATCCTCGACCAGGACGCAGGACGTTTCCACCATGTCCTCAACCATCTCCGGATAGTCGTAGCAGGCGTAGGCCAAACCCTCGAACGTCAGCATGTTGCGGATGCGGCCGATCATCGAGCCGCACCCGACACCCAGCGGATACTCGCGGTCCGCGGGGTGCTGCTGCTTGAGCCGCTCGATGTCCACACGGCGCGCAGGATCGTCGCGGCGGCAACGCTCCTCCTTGCATTTGCGCCAGTCGTCCGGAGTGACGATCGTGGCCTTCACGAAGTGCGGGATCGTGTCGTGGCCGTCGTTCGGGACTTCCGCCAGAAGACCGTCCCGGTTCATAATGATCTTCTTGTCCTCGGTCTCCTCAACAACCCGCTGCTCGAAGGTCGGATGTAGCCAATAGACCCCGCCAATCGAACGGATCCGGTCGAAATTGAAGAAGACGTCCGCCTCCGCGTTGTTCTTGATGCCGTTGTCCATGAACAGCGGCCACGTCGTGAAGTTCTCCTTCCAATAGCCGAACTCCATGTTGAAGCAGCGGTCCACCGACTTGTAGTGCATCTGGTTGTTGAACCGCTCGCGGTCCGTCATCGTCCCTCTCCACTTCGAACGGCACGGCTCGACTTTCATCGTCGTTCTCCCATGGTTGATAATAAGCTCGCGCGCGCTGCCTGCCCGGACAGAGACCAACGGCGCAGTGCAGCCGCTTCCATTGATCATATGGACACGGGAACGCGTATGCCATGGACAGGCGTTGGCCTTACATGTACTATAATAGGCTCATGAACACTGTGAATGCGCTGCAACCGGAAGAGATCCAGCCGGTCGTCGTGGTCGCCAACTACATCGTCGTCAAGCCTGGGGCGCGGTGGGGCTGGCGCCGGATCCGGGACTTCGAGCTGGTTCTGATCGTGCACGGCAGGTTCGTGTACGAGACGCGTGGCCGGGCGGCCCTGGGCTTGCAGGCCGGCGACGTGCTGTGTATCCCGCCGGGGCAGGAGCACGTGCTGGCCCGGGTACAGAGCCCGGGCAGTGCCGTGATCAGCTGCATCCACCACGAGCTTTCGGCGCACGGCGCGTGGCGGAACGGCGATTATGGGCTGGACCCGTTTCCGGCTGTCGTCACGCACACGTACGGCGACCCCGCGATCCACGAGCTGTTCAGGCGGTGCAGCGAGACGTTCAGGGCCTACAGCCCGTATCGCGCGGAGCTGCTCCAGACCATTGCACGCGAGATCTGGCTGCGGCTCCTCGAGTACCGGACAGGCGGTCCTGCGCGGCGGGCCGACTCGCGGATCGAACGGATGACGGCCTTTCTGCGGGAGCGGCTCGATCAGCCCGTCACCCGCCGCGACCTGGCCCGCGCGTTCTCGATCACACCGGAGCATGTGAACGCGGTGTTCAAGAGGGAACTGGGCGTGACGCCGACGCAGTTCGTGCACCGCGAGCGGGTGCTGCGGGCCTGGCGCCTGCTGCGCGAGGAGGGGCTGAGCGTGAAGGAGGCCGCAGCACGCGTGGGGTTCGGCGATGCGTTCTATTTCTCGAAAGTCTTCAAGCGTATCTTGGGCGTGCCGCCGAGCCGCGCGGCCGAGCTGGCATGACGTTGCCCTCCAAACCCGGTTGACAAGCCCCCGGCCATCCCCCTATACTCGTGGACTGGTGGCTAGGCCACGGGAAGTTTTTGTTGGGTTGGAGGTGCGGCCGGATGGCGGATGCGTTGGTCAGGGACCCGATCTATCAGCAGTTGAACCGAGCGTTGCGGGGTTTGATCCGCGGCCGCGAGTTCAAGCAGGGCGATCGTTTTTTGAGCGAGCGCGCGATTGCGGAGCGGTTCCGCGTAAGTCGAGCGACGGCGAACAAGGCGCTGTCGAATCTTGTTTCGGAAGGGATCCTGGCCTTCAAGAAGGGCGTGGGCACGTTTGTTCAGGGCGGCGTGCTGGACTACGACCTTCGCGCGCTGGTGAGCTACACGGACAAGGCGCGTGCGGCGGGAAAGCGTCCGTCGACCCGCGTGCTTGCGTTTCACAGCCTGCCCGCGTCGGAAGCGGATGCCGGGGTGGCGGACGGGCTGCGTCCGGGGCCGGGCGACACGCTCTACTACATGGAACGCCTGCGGTTGGCGGACGGGGTACCGGTAATTCTGGAGCGGCGGCACGTGGCGGCAAAGCTGTGTCCGGGGCTTCGGGAGCGAGACTTGCGCGGTTCGCTGTACGCGTTGTGGACGGACAGGTACGGCTTGGATCTCGCGCGTGCTGATCAGACGATTCGATCGGTGTCGATCGGCAGTGCGGACGCGAAGCGGTTGGGGATCCGGCGCGGGAGGGCGGGGCTTCTGTCGGTTGCAACCGGCTACCTGGGCGACGAGACGCCGTTGTGGTTCGAGCGCACGCTGTATCGCGGGGATGCCTATGAGTTCCACAACCGGCTCGGCCGGATCCGGACGGCGCGGCCGGCAGCCGGCGTATTGCGTACTGCGGACAGATAGTGTAAAAACCAAGGTTTTCGAGGGCGCCCCTGAAACGGCTCCAATGGAGAGGCTCCTGACGAGCCGCCCTGCGGCCATTCGTCGTGCCGCTTGTCTTGGCGGCATCCCGGGGGGCGCCCAAGGCAGGCGCAGACAGGTTTGAGCAACAGGAGGAGACGGCGCATGAGCATGAAGGACATCGGAGTTGCAGTAGCGGGCGCGGGCTTCATCGGGCCGGCGCATGTGGAGGCCCTCAAGCGCGTGGGCGTCACGATCACGGGGATTCTGGGAATCGATCAGGCGGAGTCGGAATCGGCGAAGGATCAGCTCGGTCTGCCAAAGGCCTACAAGGATATCGACGAGCTGCTCGCGGATCCGGACGTGCAGTCGGTGCATCTGGCGGTGCCGAACGTGTTGCACTACGAGATGGCGAAAAAGGTCTTGAACGCGGGCAAGCATGTGTATTGCGAGAAGCCGCTGGCGATGAAGGCGACGGAATCGGCGGAGCTCGTCGCGCTGGCTGCGTCGAAGAAGGAGCTGTGCGCGGCGGTCAACTACAATATCCGGTTCTACCCGCTGAACCTCGAAGCGCGCGACATGGTCGCGCGTGGGGATGTCGGCAAGATCTATGCCGTAAACGGCAGCTATGTGCAGGACTGGCTGTACTACGATACCGACTACAACTGGCGTGTGCTGGCAGAGCAGGGCGGGGAACTGCGTGCCGTCTCCGATATCGGGTCGCATTGGATGGACCTGGTCACTCGGATCACGGGGCTCGAGGTCGAGCGTGTGTTCGCGGACCTGAAAGTCGTGCATCCGATCCGGAAGCGG
>Ga0272441_10004928_pt1 | contig 23693 bp, 13 predicted proteins | sample SSMProp6N_FD_193582 | JGI IMG/M metagenome (GOLD analysis project Ga0272441, IMG submission 193582) | Marine sediment archaeal communities from Little Sippewissett salt marsh, Falmouth, MA, United States - SSM-Prop-6N | ecosystem: Environmental > Aquatic > Marine > Wetlands > Sediment ...
TCTGGACCCCGGTTCCGGCGACGGTCAGACCGCTGGTCTCCTGCACGACGATGTCGCCACCGGCTGTCGAGGTGGCCTGCATGCTGCCTGCCGTGGTCGCTATGGGTGCACCGAGGGCACCGATGGCGCCGCTTGCCTCCAGAGTGACGGTTCCTGAGGTGATGATCGTCCCACCGCCATCGTCAATGCTCGTGGCGGTTCCGGCTCCACCGTCGATAGTCACATTGCCGGCGCCGGCGTCTATGTCGGCCCCAATGGTGACGGCCCCTGTATTCTGAATATTGACATCGCCGCCACCGGTATTGATCGTGCCCCCGGCGTTCGTGAAACTCGTTCCCATAGTGGTCAGCGTTCCGCCCGACAGATCGGTAATACCGGCGCCGATATCGACTCCGTTTTGGGCGTTCAGTACCAGGTTGAGCAGGTCGCCGGTGGCGTCCGTGACGCTCACTCCAATCCCCGCATTGATGTCGATATCGTCCTGCGCATTAAGCGTAAGGGTTGGGGTCTCAGCCGTGTTGCCTCCCAGGGTCGTGAGGTCCACCGTTATGGCGCTGCTCACCACGATCGTTCCCGTCCCGTTGCCGGTGTCGTCGTCAAACGTGTCAACCGACACATTCGTGCCGTTTGCAAGCGATCCTGCAATGACTGCGACGTCGATCGTACCGGTGTCCTGATCAGGGGTCTGCGGACTCCAGGCGGGACCATCATCCATGTTGTTGATCACGTTGGAGAGAGTCACATCGGTGGGGTCGAGGAGGAAGGTCCCGGGCGCGCCGTTGATCGCGCCGGCATTCACCTGGCCGAAGGCTTCGATGTACTTCCTTCCGGAGACTTCGACAAAGCCACCATCTCCGGCCACGGCGCCGCCTCGGGCTTCGATGGAGGCACCCTGGCGAAACAGGGCGGTATCCGGGGAGAAGACGATGACCTCGCCACCCTCCCCTTCTATCCCGGCGTTGGCGGTAGTTCGGCTCTCTGCGCCGAGGGCGACCGTCTCGCCGGCCCAAAGGTCGATGCGCCCCCCGTCGGTGGCTGTGCCGTCGGCACGTACCGTCCCAAATTGCCCGAGTCTGGCCTCGGCGTGCACGTCCACCGCGCCCGCCTGAGCCCCCGTGGCGCTGATCGTTCCCGAGTTGGTGACCTCGAAACCGTCCACCGCGACGCGACCGCCGAGCCCGGAACCGCTGTCCGCTTCGATGACGCCGTCATTGGCGACGATTCCATCGGAGGCTGCGATCTCAACGTCTCCCGCATCGCCGCTGTCGACCGAGGCCGACAGGGTGCCGACGTTGGAGATGGCCTGGGAATAGACATCCCCGGCCGCGGCCAGGATGATCTTGCCGCCGCCGGCGCTGATGGTTCCTTCGTTGGCTACGGCGGCCCCTTCGACGGCCGCCTCCAAAGCTTCCGGTGGCGGGGAGGCATCTACCTCCACGAGCAAGCTGCTGCCAGGGACGCCAAGAAACACCCGTTCGCCGGCCGCGAGCACGGCGTATCCGCCGGGACAGTCGATATTCCCGAAGTTGGCCACCTGCCGACCGATCAGATAGGCCCTTTCCGCTTCGATATTGCCTTTGTTCACAACGGAGCCGGCGCCTCCGGAGAAAACGTAATTGCCGTTAATGAAGTCGACGTTGCTGATGTTGAGAGCCGAGGCGACCAACTGGGTCACGTTGACCTGGGCGGACTCTCCGAAGATGACCCCGGCCGGATTGACAAAGAACACCCGTCCGTTCGCCAGAAGCGTGCCGTCGATCGTTGTCGGGCTGGCGCTGAGGATCCGGTTCAAGACCGAGGCGGTGCTGCTGGGCTGGATGAACTCGACCGTCTCGGGCAGACCGATGTCAAACGTCTGATAGTTTATGATGGCCTGATCGGACGCGTGTATGCTGGTATAGTTGCCGGTCCCGCCAAATTGCACTACGCCGGAGACCACCTCGGCCCCTTCCGGGCCGGCCACTGAAACCGAGTGCGAAAGATGCAGGATCACCACCAGCCATACCGCCCGTCTCAGCAGGAGCCCCGTTCGACCTGGATTTGTCGTTTTCATCGTTTCTCTCCCGAAAAGCGCCTGGGTCAGTCAACCGGCCGTCGCTTCGCGAAGGTTCTCCATCGGCGGTATTACCACCGATAGATGATGTTGAAATTCCACTGGGTGTCGCCTCTACCTGTGATGGTTCCGCCATCACCGCGTTTGGTCTCGCGGAGCGCCCAGCCATGATATATGCCGGCCTGAAAATTACCTCCCATCTCAATCAACGTTCCCAGGCCCGCGCCCCACATGGTCTGTGTGTCGAACTCACCCGGCACCGGATCCTTGATCTTGGGTCGGGCGTAGTCAGTGAAACAGAGCAACGATACACCCGGCGACGAGGAACGCTTGTCTCTCTTGTTTTGCTTTTTGTACAGGGATGGCGTCAGGTCGTAGCGATACTCCAGAGAAGCAAGAAATCCTCCATCGGCGACGATCTCGTCCTCCTCGTACCCACGTACCGTGTACAGGCCTCCGAAAGTCGTCATCTTCGCGGGTACCAGGCGCTCATTCGACGCCACTCCCGCGAGCCGGGCCCAAAGGGTGTGAACCTCGTTGGCATCAAGAGATTGCTGGTGCGTCGCGAAGGCCGAGTACCTGATGAAGTCAGGGTCGGCTCCCGGCCTGGCCACCGAGAATCGCTCCTCGCTGGAGCCGTCGTAGTTCTGGAGCCGCTCGAACGAGACTACGGTTCGCGACCTCTCAACGCGACGATGAATTTGAAAACCCACGCCGTACAACTGCAGGTCGATGTCGGCACTCTTTCCCAAAGAGGGGTTCACCCGGCTCTGCTCGTCGGACAGCGAGCCGGTGAAATCGCAGAGCCAGTCGCCTATTTTGGCGACGTTGTACCGCAGGGTGGCTCCCACAAACGAGCCATCGCCCAGAAAACTCGTTACGCCCCCCGTTGCCTGCGTGCTGATGTCGAATCGGCTGTAGCCCCCGTAAAAGCCGACGCGCAGACGAGGCGTCAGAAAGGGGAACTCATAGTTGCCAAAGCCAGCGTAGTTCTCATCGACGGCTTCGACGTCCAACTGGTACATCAGGGAAAGGCGGTCATCGCGGCCGCTGAGGTTGGTGTTGACTACTCCCACGCGCGGGCTCCACTGCCGCTCATTCGTTCCCGCGTTGTCCACCTGGGCGTAGAAGTGCCAGGGATCCCCCTCGTTGATCTCGTATGTCAGATCGACGTTGTTGGGCTCGTCGCTGGCCGAGAGGACGGCCCACACGTCCCGGTCCGGGTTCGTTTTGAGCAAGGCGAGAAAGCGATCCAGCTTTTTCTTCGGAATCACCTGCCCCGGCTTCACCGGTGACCAGGCTTTGACAACCGCGTCGTTCAGGACCGTGTATTCACGTTGGACCGGCCTGAACCCGGGGAGCCAGAACCGGTGGCTCGACATGCCCACGCGCGGCTCTTCCTTGTTGGGATCGGTGGCCTCCGGGCGGCGGTGTTCGATCTGGACGTTGGCGACCCGGCTCTCGATGACCTGTATCCGCAGGATGTCGTCCACGAGCCGCGGCCGGCCCTGCACCGTTTCAGCGCTTACGTAGACGTAGACGCCGGCAAAGCCCCTGTTGAGGTAGCTGGACAGGATATAGCTCGTAAAACCTTCCATCGTTCGTTGGGAGACCGGCCGCGGCTGCCCCGGCTCGGCCACGATCTCGTGCAGAACTCGGAAGTCGTACGATTGGCCCTTCTTGCCTTCGACTTCGTGCTCGTAGTCGAGGGGGAGAGATCCCAACAGCTCATCCTCGGACAAAAGCGTGTTGCCGATGATTTGGATCTCTCGAACTTGGAACTTTGGGGTGTCATCGGTCGTGGGCACCGCCTCTGTGTTTGTCGGGGCGTCAACGGATTCCGCCTCCCGTCCGTGTGTCGCGGCAGGCCCGGGAAACACGATCAGGAGCAAGAGGATCTGGACGGTGGTTGCGGACGTCAACAGTCTCGTTGTGCCTGTCATTAGCAGCCCCTCCAATTTGTGGGCTCGACTTGCCTGTTCTCTCTCCGGCAGCCCAGAGTCCCCGGAAGGAACTCCGACCCTCCCCAAACAGCGCTGCCTTCCTCCTCCAGGCTGCCTCACGTAGACATCGTTGTACGAACGACCGTGCATTATACCAGCAAATGCGAAAATCCAGCGCAACAAAAAGGAAAAAATGGCGGTATTGTCGGACTGCGGCGAGAACAGTGGTGTGACCATACCTGCATGGCGCGGAAACGAGCTTGCAAACTGGTCGGTGTACAAAATAGAGAGACACGCTGCAAGTGTCGTGTCGTTACACGTCACGCAGAGACAAGGGTTTTATCGGGCGCGCGGAGCCGGTTGCCGCCAGGTACCTCTGCGAGCCTAAGGCTCGCCTGCGGAATTCATGCGTTCGGGGTCGTCGCCTCCAGCGCAGGGCACGTCCGTTGCCGCTGGTCTCGCCACGCTCTCGTCAGTTACCGGGTTTTACCGTTTCGTCCCGTCCCGGGGAACCCGACACCGCGAGGCTGGGACGCCAGGCGGCTTTGTCAGACCAGTCGTTGCGGTCCGTGCCGCGCGGATCTGTCACGGTCAGAGAGTAGCCCTGCCCATCCGTGACTTTGTACCAGTCGTCCTCATAGGAAAAGGCGTGAATCGGCGTGCCGAGCGCATCCAGCAGTTCTATCCGTTCGCCGGCATTGCTCAACGAGCCGGAGTACTCACCGGCAATCGGAAGCCCGGGGCCGTATCGCCCTTCAAAGGCGTCGCGATCTTTGACGACCAGGATGTATTCATCGGGCCCAAGTGCGATGCTCGGGAAGATGAAATCAACGCCGTCTGAGAAACGAACCAGATTGAGATTGATGGGCTCGCTGCCGATATTGGTCAGCTCGATGTACTCGGCGTTCGAATCGTCCGGGCCGCCGGTATCCTGCGGGTGGTACATGATTTCGCTGAGACGCAGGGACTCAGCCACCGGTCCGACCGCAAAGACCGCCTCGTTCAAAGCGCTCCAGGTTGTTCCGGCCAGAGCCCGGGCTTTGAGACAAGCGCTGTGCTCCAGAACGACAGGCAGCTTGAACTTGACGGCGGCCGGTGACACGTCGGCCGGCACGCCGCCTTCCGGTTCCTGGCTCGCTGCCAGCTCGACGGAGATGAGAAAGTCAGAGCTGCTGATCGAGAGGTTCAAGCCGTGAATGGCGAGGATGTTTCGGCCTCTTTGCAGTCGGCCCACGTGTTGCGTGATGTTGAGCTCTTCGAAGCGGACGGCGGCGGCGTCCGAATTCAGCGCCGACGACGACGAATTCCACACCGGTACGCCCACGAAGTTCTTCCGGGCGACCTCCGTCCCGTTGAGGTAGGCCACGAAGCCGTCCTCATACCGGATCTTGAGGGCCAGGCGAGAGGCCGCGTCGATCTCCTCAGCGGAGAGGTTGAAGGGAATGCGGATATAGCAGGTCGCGTTGTGCCCGTACATTTGATTTTCGACGTCGATGTCGAAGAAGTCCTGGTAGCCGCTGCTTCTCTCGTAGCCCACGCCGCCGGTGCCCGCGATCCAGTCGGAGTCGTCGAACGCCTCGGCCCCCTTCCAGGCATCGCTGACGGGCCCGCCGGGGACGTACGCGCGCTTGGCGGCGTCCTCGGCGATCAGCTTGATCTCATCGGTGCTCTGGCCCGTCATGCCCGGGAGACGCGGATCGCTGCCGTCGAGCGTATACCAGACGGCGCCGCCGCCGGTCATGGAGATCGTGTCTGTGGAGGTGACATATCCTCCGTGCTGATAGGAGCTGTTGACGTGAAAGACGGGCGCGTCGACCAGAGGATAAAGCCCTCGATTGCGAAGCTGGTCGAGAACGATCTGCGTGCGGGCGGGGAAATAGGTGGTGACGAGGTAGCCGTTGACCTCGTTCCACCAATCGGCCTTCGTATAGGGATTGCTTGCCCTGGAAGGCCGCTGGTCGCCCCAGCGGGCCGACTCGGCGATGATGGCGAGATCGATTTCGCCGGCGCGGGACAGACACAGCGCGATCGCCTTCTCCGGCGTCATCGCGCCGGCGTTGAAGAAATACTTGTGCGTACGATCGGCAAAGCGCATGCGGTATTCCGGATGCGCCATCAGTTTCTGATGCAGCCATTGCGGGTTGAAGTGGTCGCGCGACTGGCCGGCCGAGACCGGGCCCGTGCGGTCGTCGTGGAGACCTCTGAGGACCCCCAGGGAATGCTCGTTGTCGTAGGCGAAGAACTTCCAGCCATCGCGCGCCTCGAGCCTGCGGTTTCTGACGGCGAAGAAATTGTTTGCCTGCGACCCGCCCAGCGTAACCGGGGCATCGTCGTTGCCGGTAAAGAAGATGCCGAGCATGTAGTCGATCAGATTCTCGGCGTCGACGTGTACCGGGAGGTTCGGGTCGTCGGTGCCGTCGGCTCTCTTGCCCTGGACGGCGTAGTAGTCCTGGTCGCTCTCGAAGCCTCGCTGACACAGCGTCCAGAGCAGGTTCCAGTCATCGATGGAGCCGTCCGTGTAGGAGGTCCGGTAGTTGTCGGCCTTAACCACGTCGTAGTCGTCGCTTTCGCCACCGAAGTAGATCTCGGCGTAGGAGGCCTCGGACCGTTCCTGGCTTTGGTAGAGCCCCCAGTACTGGCCGTTGATATAGAGGTGGTAGTATCGGCTTCGGGTGTACGGCTTGCCCGTTTCGCGCTGCAGATCGCGACACAGCACCTCCCTGACGAAGGTGTTCTTCTGGCCCGGATTGGAAGATTGCAGACTCCAGGCGTAGTTCTGCGCGGTGCGGAGGTCGAGGTTCTCGAACTCATCGGCGCCTTCGGCATCGAACAGGGGGTATTCGAGCGCCGGCGGTCCGTATTCGCTGCGGAAGAACAGGCGGAACGAGTGCTTGGGGTTGTTGCCGGTACGGCTGAAGCCGCCGCGAATGCGGATGCCGGCATTGATCTGGAATCCTTCGCTGCCGTCCGGGTGGATCAGCTCCACCGACACCGGACGCTCCCAATCCCGGCCTTCACGACTTGCGTTGACGTAAATTCCCTTGGACGGGTCAAACAGGTTGTCCAGGTCCGTCACCAGCGAGACCGACGGGATGGACAGCAGGGCGTCGTCGATCAGATTTCTGTACGCGGTGGCATTCACCACGTCCGGGTCCATGCCATAATCGATGACTTGCCCGTTGACGGTGCCCGAAGGCCAGGTGGGCCCGGGGGATTGGCCGCCGGGAGACTGACGGGCAACGTCAGCCATGAAGAGATACGTTTGCGTTTCTACAGGTGAAGCCTTCCAGTTGGGCCGCGTCGCCACCGCGCGGAGGCAGGTGGTCCGGGCGATCTGCACGGGCCCGGTGTACAACGCCGCCTGCGAACTCGGACGCGCGCCGTGGGTCAGGTAGGGATCGCTTCCGTCGGTCGTATAGTAAATCACAGCTTCCGGTGTATCGCACGCAATCGTCACCTCGACGGCGCTGTTGTAGAAGCCGTGACCGGGGCTGATCTGCGGCTCTGCGACGAACCCTTCGTATGGGCGGATGTTCTCACTGCCGGCCGTGGGAAAGGCCATCAGAGACCAGGCGGCGCTCCCATCGGGGTATCGACCGTACGAGACATCGGCTCGCTGCGAGTCGAAGCGAACGCTGTCGATGACAGTGGCGCCGTCGACGTCGGTCAGGGCAAGCTCTTCGCCGCCGGCATTGAGCGAGAAGGCAGCGTGGAGACCTTCATCGCCCTCGTCCTTATCCGCCCAGATGAGCAGATACCCGTGGGGAGCAATCGTCGTTTGCGCGGGGCGGTCCAGGGAAATTTGCCATTTCGCGGGGGTGGACATATCGTCGGTCAGGTACATCCCGCCGATATCGACCGGAACGTCCCCGGCGTTGTACAACTCGATCCAGTCGTCAAACTCGCCCTGTGGATCGGCTGTGGAATCGACATTCGATGCGAGCAGCTCGTTGATTACGACGGATTCCAGGCCAGCGTCCGCGTGCACGACACTCACCTGATAAGCCACGATCAGACCGATCCAGAGAAGAACCGGTACGGCTGACAACAGTAAGGCCTTCTTCTGTGTTTTCATATGGTGTACCCATACTCCTGTGGATAAGCGCCGCCAGCGGACGATCCTGACAAACGAGATTTCGCCGAAAAACGTCGAAACCGGCAAATTTTACCTATTTTACCATACGTTGGGGCAAGAATCAACGTTCATAGCTCTCGGTCACCTGCGTCGGCCGGAGTTTCGCTTGACGGGGCTTTAGGATACGGTATCCAATGAACGAATGTGAGTTGAAGCAGTCGAACGTGGGCTCCACTGGAGGAACTTCCCCAATGACATCGCGTATCGTATCCGGCTTGACCTTGTGTGCGTTCGCTCTCCTGATTGCAACGCCCGGCATTTGCGAGGCCGGCTCCCGGCCGCCGACCGACAATCCAGTCGCGCGGTATCAACGGGACTGGACGGACTTGTTGAAGTGGTCAAATGTAGCCAATATCGAGCATTTCAAGGGCGACAGTGTCGCGGCGTGTCTGGAGAAGGCTCAGCAGACCTTGGCGCGCCGGGGCGGAGGCGTGGTGTACTTTCCGCCCGGCGTGTACACGTTTTCTTCGTCGATCCGAGTCAAGAGCGGGATCGTCCTGCGGGGGGCCCGGCCGCACGGGATAGCCGACGCGCGCCGGGATGGATACGATCCGCCCACGCGCTTCGAGTTTCCCAGGTACCAGCCGACCTTCACAGGGCAAGGCACACCCATTGAGACGGCATTCAAGGGCATCTACCTTGAAGATCCCGCCCGCGCGAGCAACTGCGGCATCGTCAACGTCGCGATCAATCGGGGCCACATCGACTTTCAGGAAGGCCCCGATCATCGGTGCGGGCGGAACCGGCTCGTCTATGGCTGCGTCCTGCGCAATGCGGCGGTGGCCGACCCGCGCGTGCCCGATACGAAGCGCGGGCAACACGCGTGGCAGCGCTTCACGCATCGCCACCACGCGGCCGTCACCGTCAACTCGAGCGAGAACGTTCTTATCGCCAACAACCGCCTGCCGAAATCGGGCGACGACGATTTCACGATGAAGGGATACCTGCTCAAGGGCAAGCCCTTCGACGTCGTGTTCGACTACGACAACCGCCCCGGCCTGTACATCAACGATTACGGCCTGGGCGGCGCCGGCGGCCGTGGCCCCGACGGCACGCCGCAGACGCACCCCTGGGGATTCCGCAAGGGCACCGTCATCCGCGACAACTACGTCTACTGCACCGGCCGCTGCGCCATCTCCTTCTCGGGCGACGGCACGGTCTGCGCCGACAACGTCGTGCGCTTCGAGGACGACGTCTACCGCCCGACGACGACCGGAACGAATCTCACCACCGGCTCGGCAACGAACGACAACCGGGCCGTGCAGATGCGCGGCTGGCGCTGGACGGTGCACGGAAACGACTATCTCGTCTACCGCAACTGGGCCGCCGATCGCAGCTACCGCATCAATGATGGCGAGGGCCTCATGCACGAGGACCACGTCAACAGCACAGTCCGCGACAGCAAGCTCATCGGCAACAGGGGCAACACGTACATTTCGATCTACAAGACCGCCGGCATCAACGGACTGCTGGTCAAGGGCAACGACATCCGCACGCAAGGCAGCCTGGCGGCGATCTTCGTGGTGGCCAATCGCAACAGCGGACCCTACGAATGCCGGAACGTCACTATCTGCGACAACACCACCGCCGGCAGCGGCATCCACATCGCCGGCGACCCGGCCGACAACAACGTCATTCGCAACAACCGCCATATTGGCCCCGGCGGCCGGATCAAAAACGAGGCCGACGCCGCCTGTGAGAACAACACCGGTTACGAGATCGTCGGACAGCAACCCTGACGCGCCGCCCGGCTCGAAATAAGCATTTCCCCGGCCGGCACAAAACGTTACAATTTGTGTTCTCGTTGAAGCCTAGTGCTCTGTTGCACCTTGTATGATGGGTTAGACACAGTGTGGCAGCGTCAAGGCCGCAGGCCTTGGCGATGGTTCGTTCGGATTCGAGAGGCGCCATCGCCAAGCTGCGCTTGACGCTACCACACAGAACGTCTGGACGATACTCATCATTTGACGAGTAATGAAGCATTAGTTGCCTTCCGAGGCACATGAGTGCGTTTGAAAATGAGTACGGCCATCTATACAGGAGCCCGGCATGAGCATTGATTCGGCGCAGACATCCACGACCGGACGCGAGCGAGTGGCTCGCGCCCTCAGTTATCAACCTGTGGATCGCATCCCCGTGGATCTGGGCGGCCACGCCTGTTCCGGCGCGCACGTCAGCGTCGTGGCCAACCTGCGCCGGGCGCTGGGTCTCGACAAGCCGGGCGACCGCGTGAAGGTGGTCGAGCCCTACCAGATGCTGGGCGAGATCGACGCCGACCTGCGTGCGGCCCTCGGGATCGACACGGTCAATCTGCCGAATCCCAAGAATATGTTCGGCTTCGAGAACGCCGACTGGAAACCCTGGCGGACGTTCGACGGCACCGACGTGCTGGTCCCGGCAAAGTTCAACACCGAACCCGAACCGAGCGGCGATATCCTGATGTACCCCGAAGGGGACCAATCGGCTGCGGCCTCGGCGCGCATGCCGAAGGGCGGGTTCTATTTCGACTCCATCATCCGGCAGAAGCCCATCGACGAGGCCAAGCTCGATCCGGCCGACAACCTGGAGGAATTCCAGCCTATCAACGACGAAGATTTGCAGCTCTACGAGCAGTGGGCCGACGATTTGTACAAAAACACCGACCTGGCTGTCGTCGCCGGCTTTGGGGGCACCGCCTTCGGTGACATCGCCCTGGTTCCGGGTCCCTGGATGAAGGACCCCAAGGGCATTCGTGACATTGAGGAGTGGTATATCAGCACCGTGACACGGCGGGACTACATCAACGAGGTCTTCGCACGGCAGGCCGAGATCGGCGTGGCGAACCTCGAGCGAATTCACCAGGCCGTCGGCGACAAAGTGCACGTGGTCTTTATGGACGGGACCGACTTAGCCTCGCAGAACAGCCTGTTCTGCTCGCCCGATGCGTATCGCGAGCTGTATCTGCCGCACGCCAAGAAGGTCAACGACTGGGTCCACGCACATACGAAGTGGAAGACACTGAAGCACTGCTGCGGCGGGTGCGAGCCGCTGATCGACGGGTTCATCGACGCCGGCTACGACGTCCTCAATCCCGTCCAGACCTCCGCGCGGGGAATGGACCCGCAAGGACTCGTCGAGACCTACGGCGGCCGCGTCGTCTTCTGGGGCGGCGGCGTCGATACCCAGCAGACCCTCCCCTTCGGCACCCCCGACGAGGTCCGCCAGCAAGTCGCCGAGAGACTGAAAATCTTCGGTCAGAAAAACGGCTTCGTCTTCAACCCCATCCACAACATTCAGTGCAACACCCCCATCGAAAACCTGCTCGCCATGTTCGAAGCCCTGGGTAGAACCGTAAATGGGTAGATGTCTTCGGGCCAACACCGCGCCGCACGAAGACCGCTGGCGCGCGTGGTCCGTCCCCCGATCGCCCCGTTCCCACGCACCAATTCGGCGTCTCGCCCGGACGTGCGACGGTTAACCAGGAAATTGAATTCCTACCAGTCCGGCCTGCTGGTCCCTTTGACGTCGATCGGCAGCCCCATCCAGTTCCGATCTGTGCGGGCCGTGATGTCCCTGTCCGTCTGAACGTAGAAGTAGAGATTCTCCCGCTCACGCGTTACATCTTTGGCTCATAGCTGAACTTCTGGCCGCCGATGGAGGCTTCGTACATGAGTCCGGCTTCGCTCATGGTAAAGACGGCGACGCCGTTTTCATACTTGGCGTTGGCGCCCACGCCGGCCTTCAGGGCCACCGCCGAGGCCTGTGCGGAAAAGGCGAAGTTGCCGGACTGAAAACGCTTCAGCGCCTCGGGAGTCTCGAAGAAGATCATCTCGGTATAGGCTTGACCTCCGAGTTGCAGGCCGATGGTGGCCTGCGTCAGCGTGCAGTAGCCGACCGCCGCTCCACCCTCGTAGACTTCCCCCCGGCCGTAGGCTCCGCCGACGCCGATGGCTCCCTTGCCCACGGTCGGAAAGACAGCGTACCCAGCCGCCGTATCGAAGAACTTTCCGAGGCTGGGGTCCTGTTCCCTGGCCTGAGCGATGGCGTTTTCAACCTTGGCGTTCAGCGTCGCCCGATCGCCGGCCGACTTGGGCGTGGTGGAACAACCCACGGCCAGAAGAACACTCAGAACAACGACAGATCGGTACATGATTCTTCTCATAGCGGTTTCCTTTGCTTTCAATAAAAACAGACCTTCGACGGCCCGGACGGCGCCCAGACGCTATGGCTGCTTATCATATCTGGATACGGCTCCGGATATCAAGGGTTCACACCGTTGCTTTGTTATTACTTCGCTTTTGTTGAAAGTAGTCGTTACCGTTCCCCGCTGCGGTTGCGATGATATACGAATCTCAGCATGCGGGAACACAATAGCAAGCCGACAAGCCATTGACATGGGAAGATCCGTTCGCGGGAGCCAGCCGCATGTCCGTGGACGGAGGGCTGGCGAACGAAGTCCCAATACGGCTCATCCGTTTTTTGCGTACTTCCGTGTGTCTTGGGAGCTCTGCCCCCGGTCTTTGCCTGCTGTCGATCCAAGAGTATCCGAAAAGCGGACGAGCCCTGATTCTCCCCAACCCCCAAATCCAAAGCCTGCCTGGTTTTGCTTCGTCTGCGAAAAAGGGCTTTCCCACTGTAACCAAACCCGTTTCCCGGGCACCTACCGAATGAAAGGCGGTGTGTCGGCACTGCCGGCGTATGACGAAACAGGTGTTCCACAGGTGCTGGAATAGAGGCGCCCTCTATCGATGCGAATCGAAAATGCCGTGAAGATCGGGGATTTCTGATGATTGAACGTCCCAGTCACACCATGGAAGAAAAAGGACAGCTTCATTTCACCATGCCTGTGATCCTGTGTGTAATGGCTCTGGCCTGGGTTCCAGGCGTATCGCCCGCCGAGCTCTCAAGCGACAGCGTGCCATATGCGATCGTCGATACAGGCCAGATCCGGTGTTACAGCAACGATGCAGAAATAGAATTCCCCAAAGCCGGCGCCGATTTCTTCGGCCAGGATGCACACTACATCGGCAACGAGGCTGCGTACAAAGATAACGGCGACGGTACGGTGACGGATTTGAATACAGCTCTGATGTGGCAGAGTGATCCCGGGACGAAAATGACGTTCAGTCAGGCGGTGGCGGGAGCCTCCAGGTGCAGGATCGGCGGCTATGAGGATTGGCGGCTGCCGACCATCAAAGAGCTGTACTCGCTCATTCTCTTCAGCGGCACCGATCCGGACCCGATGAGCCGGAATTCTTCGAGGCAGCGTCCCTTTATCGATACGAAGTATTTCAAGTTCCAGTACGGCAATCCTGAGCGTGGCGAGCGCATTATCGATTCGCAGTTCGCCACCAGCACCAAATACGTCAGCACCACGATGCGCGGCGACCAGACTATGTTCGGTGTGAATTTTGCCGATGGGCGAATAAAAGGGTACGGCATGAAAAGTCCACGAACGGGTGGAGACAAGACGTTTCATGTTCTGTACGTTCGCGGCAACCAGGACTACGGCAGGAATGATTTCAGAGACAATGGCGACGGCACGGTGACAGATGAGGCTACCGAGCTGATGTGGATGCAGGTGGACAGCGGCACACTCAAAGCCGGTCGAAACCAAAACGGAAAGATGAACTGGCAGGAAGCGCTCGATTGGGCCGAAAACCTCGAGTACGCCGGGCATTCGGACTGGCGGCTGCCCAACGTCAAGGAGCTTCAGAGCCTTGTGGACTACACACGTTCGCCAGCTACGACGAATTCGGCCGCGATCGATCCGATCTTTCAGGCCACTTCGTTCCTCGCCGAAGGCGACAAGGAGGATTACCCCTGCTACTGGAGCGGGACGACTCATGCCAGCCTGTCGAGGGCCGGCACAGCCGCCTATGTCGCGTTCGGCAAGTCTTTCGGCTGGATGCCCAACAGACGCACCGGTCAGTACATGCTGATGGATGTCCACGGCGCCGGCTCGCAACGCAGCGACCCCAAGTCCGGCGATCCATCGAGGTTCCCCCGGGGACGCGGTCCGCAGGGAGACGTGATCCGAATCTACAACTTCGTGCGATGCGTCCGTGGCGGCGCCGCAAAGCCACGGACAACGGGACCTGAAGTTGAGATGCGGCAGGCGGCAAGACGCCCGCAACAGATGCAAGGCCGTATGGGCCCGAATGCCCGGATGCGTCAGGGGCCCCGCACCATGCAAATGAGGGGATCTCAAGACCGGCCGACCGGCGTGATTATCAACAAGGAAGGATCCTTCAAGGGCTATACGTTGTTTGCTCCCATCAATTCGACGATGACTTATCTGATCGACAATGAAGGGCGAATCGTCAACACCTGGAAGAGCGATTACAGGCCGGCACACTCCGCTTACTTGCTGGAGAACGGTCATTTGCTGCGAACGGGGACCATGGGGCCGCGACGAAACAGCACCTTTGGCGGAGGCGGTGCCGGCGGCCACGTGCAGGAATTCACCTGGGACGGAGATCTGGTCTGGGACTACGTACATTCAAGCGATAAGCATCTTCTTCATCACGATATCGAATACATGCCAAACGGCAACGTGTTGATGATTGCCTGGGAAGTGAAGGATAGAGATGAACTGATCGCCGCCGGGCGAAATCCCAAGACGATAGGTGAACGAGGGCTATGGGTGGATCACGTTATCGAAGTGAAGCCGACCGGCGAGACGAGCGGCGAGATCGTCTGGCAGTGGCATCTGTGGGATCATGTGGTTCAGGATTTCGATTCCTCCAAGGCGAACTACGGAGATGTCGCCAAACACGCGGAATTGCTCGATCTCAATTACACTCCCCGACGTGGAAGGATACACCAGGACTGGAATCACACCAATTCGATCGACTACAATCCGGCGCTGGATCAGATCGTCCTGAGCCTCCACACGATGAGCGAGATATTCGTTATCGACCACAGCACGACGACAGAACAAGCTGCACGACATTCAGGGGGACGCAGCGGCAAGGGTGGGGACATTCTGTATCGCTGGGGAAATCCTCAGGTGTACCGGGCCGGTGACGCGAACGACCAGAAACTCTTCGCTCAACACGACGCGACCTGGATCGAGCCCGGCCTCGTTGGAGCGGGGAACATCATGGTATTCAACAACGGCCAGGGGCGTCCTGACGGGCACTACTCATCCGTCGACGTGATCGTCCCCCCCGTCGATGAGAGCGGTTGCTACATTCTCGTTTCAGGTTCCGCCTACGGGCCCGCAGAAGCGGATTGGATGTATGTCGATGAAAACAAGCCGGATTTCTTCTCACGGAATATCTCGGGAGCGCAACGGCTTCCAAACGGCAATACCCTGATTTGCAGTGGAGCTGTAGGAACGATCTTTGAAGTCTCGCCCGCCAAGAAAACCGTCTGGAAATATGTCCATCCTGATTCGGGTCGAGGTCCCGGGCCGGGAGATTTTGGTCCCGGAAGACCCCCTATGGGCCCTCCCGGCATGGAAATGCCTCCTATGGGCGGTCCCGGTATGGGAATGCCTCCCATGGATGATCCGGGCATGCGTGGTCCGGATCGTCAGCGTGGGCCGGGGATGCGCGATACCCTCCGGCGCAGGTCGAATGACATGCGTGGACCGGGGATGCGTGGTCCCGGTGGCCCAGGCATGGGAAGACCTCCTATGGAGGGCCCTCCTCGTGGGCCGGGACAGGGGACTCCAATTTTCCGGGCCTATCGATACGGACCCGATTATCCGGGATTGGACGGCAAAGATCTGAGTCCGGGAAAACTGATTGCTCAAAAACTTGCTGAAAGATAGGAAAAGACAGCCGTACCCAGGTCCGATGCTCGCTTGACAGGTACATATTGACCGAGTATCTCATTTCGTAATTGCGGCGATAGATAATGACTGCTAAACCTTGCGGCCTTATCTGAAGAACCTGCATCGCTGTTCCTTGTCCAAAACAAAAAGGAGATGCAAAATGAGACACTGTAAAGGCATGATGTATCTGACAGTCCTTGGCTTGTTTGCCTCCGGAGTCATTGCAAACGTAAAAGCCGGCCCAAGTGCAAAGAACGATAGCAAGACAATCACATTAATGACATATAACCTGAAGTTCGCCAGCCCCACGTTCAAGCCGTCCTGGGAAATCCGGCGCGAAATGCAGGTGGATATGATTCGTAAATACGGCCCCGACATCATTGGTACGCAAGAGGGTCTAAAAGGCCAAGTCGATTACCTGATGGACCATTTGCCCGAATATGTTGTGATTGGAGAAGGCAGAAAAGGGGGCGACGATGACGAGCATATGGCCATTTTTTTCAAGCGAAGCAAATTTCGCCTCAGGGAAATGCGCAGTTTTCAACTTTCGGGGACTCCTGAAGTAATCGGCAGTGGGCCTGATGTCAACCCCCGTATGGTTACCTCGGCGCGCCTCGCATTTATTAACAGACCGGCTGAAGGTGAAACGAGCCCCTATCCAGCTGATTACCGGGGGCATTGGGAAAATACACAGGAGTTCTACATATACAATACTCATTTCTTCAATCGTAGAAACGAGGCGATGGCAAGAGTAAACAGCGCCAAACTGATCATGAGACGAATCAACGTGCTCAATCGGTTTGGTGAGTGGACCAGGGAACGTCCTGTATTCTTGATGGGGGATTTCAATGCACGACCCGGCGGAGATGTCTACAAAACGTTCGTTGGCGACGGAAAAGCAGATGACGCTCTCATGCTTAAGGACAGTATCGAAGGAGGTGGCGGAATTGACTGGATTCTATACAAAGGCAATGTAAGAGTAATCTCTTATGAGAAGGTGGATTTCAATGTGAACGGTGTGTATCCGTCAGATCATAAGCCGATCTTCGTTGAGTTTCAGATTAGTAACTGAACTTTTGCAAAATGGAGATTGGGCTTACTTCAGGGAGGAAAACTCTCCTTGTCGATTTTTCCTCCCGAGAACGTAAGTGCTTTTCTTATAGGCATATAAGCCCCTTCTTCAAGGAAATCACACCAGCGATTTCCTTGGAGAATATAAGCCTAATCTCCATTTTGCAAAACTCCTCTTAGTAACCAATAAGCCATCGACGCAAGACCTTGATAGATCAGTTTGCCTCACTACATCCAAAGCCCGACCCTTTTTGTCTTTCTTCACATGATTCACCTGCGGCGGATCGCCGTCGATCATTTCTTGGCGGCATCTCGCACATGCGTATCGTAGCGATAGCGGAATCGTCCGTCAGGCGCGCTGTCGCCGTCAATGTGGACGTCCAGAATGTCGCCGGGACGTTGCATGTTGTCGATCCATTTGAATTCGACGGCGAAACGATCTCCCTGGATTCCAAGCATCTTCTTGGGAATCGCCATATGCATTCGATTTCCTTCGACGCGATAGGGAACCTGGCCCACAGGCTTCCATTCCCAGCCTCCGGTGCAGACCTCGACGGACATCTTCTCCGGTCCGGACGCGCAACGGTTCACCAGGAAGTTGAACCCCTCCCAATCCGGCCCGCTGGTCCCTTTGACGTCGATCAGCAGCCACATCCAGTTCGGGTCCGTGCGCGATGTGATGTCTTTATCCGTCTGAACGTAGCAATAAACATTCTCCCGGTCGCGAGTCACTTTCAGCACACGAAAATCATTTCGGCCCGACTGGACGCGGTAGTGATGGTCGCCACATCCCGCGAAATCGCGCGGGCGCGTGTCGAGGCCATGATCGCTGTATCGCGGCGTCACATCGTCCCACTGACCGAAAGAGCCTGACACGTCAATCGTTTTGCCGTTCGGCACGGGCGGAGGCGACGGTATCCCTTTGAATCGCCGAATATTTCCCGCCATCTGCATGTAGTAGTTGTCGCCGTAGCCGCCTTTCATCATCTCGACGTCCCGGCTGAACTCGAGATTGAACTGGTCGCAGAAGATGGCCGGTCCTTCCGTCTTGTTCAGTTGCATGGCGACCCACTCGTTCCAGCCCGTAACGAAGACCACCTCCGGATCCAATGCAAAGGCGCGCTGCCACTGCTCCTCGAAGTTCAGGCCGTACTTGTACGCCTCGGGCCGATCATCGACACGACCGTCGTGGAAGCTCCGCCCGCGCGCCCTCCCGGTGCTCATCATCTCCACGCGACCGGTGTCCTGATGCAGGTTCTGGCCCACCGAGACATTGACCTGCTCGGGCCGGCACGGATCCTTATCGTATGAGTAGACCTGCGGATACGTCGCCTCCCAATGCCAGGCGTTGTGCGTGTTGACCAGCTCGAAGGGCCAGTGGGCCTTGCGCAGCGTGAAGAAGCTCGCCACCTCGTCCGAAGCCTCGGTGGGATCGCACAGCAGAAGTGGCTTGCCCTGGTAGCGAAACCAGAGCTCGGGATAAAGCCCGGGCTTGTAGAGCCGCTCGTAGATTTTCTGCGCGGTCCGGCCGGCCTGGGTGTTTACCATAAAGGCGACCTGCGGGACATGCTCGCCGAGCTGACGCTGCTCTTCGAACACCTCGCAGAGCCGCATGACCACGTTTTCATAGATCAGCGCATTGGTCGTGTCGAAGATGAGAAAATCGACGCCGGCGTCCGAAAGAAGCGCCGCGTGCCGCCGCAACACCCACGGGTCGTCACTGCGGTAATAACCGAACAAGGGTTCGCCCCAGAAGTGAAAGGCATGAATGGGACCCCACGGGGGCGACGCATTCGTAGCACGCGCCTCCGGATGCTCCCGTAGGATCTGCGAGTTATCGTACACCCGATTGAGTTTGAGCCAGAGAAAATAAAAGACCCCCACGTACCGGTCCTGCCGAAACGAACGCACCTCCGACGCACCGGGCAGGCACCGCCCCAGCGCATCCGTGCCGTGCAGCGCCGGAGGCGCATAACTCTGAGCAAGCGCCGCCCCGGCAAGCAACAGTGATAAACAGAACCAAGTGCTGATAGTCGTTTTCAATGCTTTCCCCTTGTTCGATTATTCCAGTCACGCCTGCGCGCTGAGGCACATGTCCTTGAAGCGCAGCAGGCTTTCGGGTGGGGTGTCGTAGGTTACGCAGCCGCAGCCCCATACGAAGTTGTGCATGTTTCGGGATTTTCGGGCTAATTGATCGATCGATTCCTGCAGGGCGTCCCACTCCTGTCGCTCGATCAGTTTCGGGTCGACGCAGCCGCGAATGATGATGCCCGTTCCGGCGGTCCGGGACTTGATCAAATCGAAATCGGCCTTGTAATCCACCGCCATCAAAGACGTTCCGACCTCGATGAAGAAATCGACCAGCAGGTTGATATTGCCTCCCATGATGACCGCCGCCGGCTCCGTGCTGTACTCGCCTGCGATCATGTCAATCACCTGGCGGTTATACGGCACGACATACTCCCGAAACAGATCGGGAGTGATCAAAGGAATCGTCGCCCACGATTCGTACAGGTTGACGCCGCATCCGGTCTCGGACAGGCGAGAGGCCTGCTGTTTCGAGAGCTCGGTGGTGCGCTCGAGCAACCGGTGAACCAGCGGCGGATTCTCAAGCGTGTCCATGATCAACTGCTCGAAGCCCCGCAATTCCACCGCCTGCGAGAAGGGCCCGCTCATGCACCCGTAGACCCAGACCTCCTCGCCGATTTCTTCATAGACTCGTCGACACGCCTCCTCGATCGCGCCCAACCGATTTGACGCGTCCGCCTGCGGAATGGGCAGCCTTTCGATCTCGCGCAAGCTCGCGTCCGCCAGAGGGTGTGTCTTGACTCCCGGGATCGAGCCATGCTCGCCCTTGCTGAGTCGGCAGCCGAGCGCTTCCGGCTCGATATTGTATATGTCAATGCCCACCGTCACGATGTCATGCCGATAAAGCTCGTACGCCTTCAGCGCCGCCCGCGCCATCAACTGGGCATCGCGGCTTGTCGGTCCCGGCGTCCGGTGGATCAGACGGGCACCGTGCTCATACACGGAAGGGACAAAGCCAACTCGATCCGGAGCTTGTCCCCGGCCGATGTGATCCATCCTCTCTCGGTTCGTCAACGTCATCGAAAACCCCGCTACGCAGATGCAACCTCGATATCCAGCCCCCACGGGGCGCGGTAGGATTTGTGCAACATGCGGTTGGCTTCGTCGTCGTTGACGAAACGTTCGACATCGGGATTCCACTGCAGCTTGCGGCCCAACTGGATCGCGATGTGGCCCAACTGGCACATGGAGCAAGTGCGATGGCCGACCTCGGCGTCCGCCATGGTCGGGGCGTTGTTTTTGATCCCGTAGAGGAAGTCCTCCTTGTCCTGCCGCTGCGGAAGATGCAGGTCGCTGTCCTTGAGCTTCGTTCTCAGAATCGCCTTGTCACTGGCGCTGATCTGTCCGCCAAACCACGGCGCGTGGATCCAGCCGTCCTCGCCCTCGACGCGCAGGAACGCGCCCTTGGCGGTGTGATAGTCCAGCACGACGCCGTCGGCGTAGCGATACTGAAGCTGGAAATCCAGCAGGACGCCCCAGATGCCGGAGCCCGGCGCGGGGTACTGTCCCTTGCCCTCGACGCTCACCGGGCCGGTCCGCTCGCTGTCGTTGGTCTGCTGGGCGACATCGACGGTGTGCGTGCCCCAGTTGGTCACCATGCCCTCGCAGGTGTCGCGACAGCGCATCCAGCCCGGCCGGCCGTACGAATGGGGCGGATGAACGCGGTCGACGGTATAAGGCTTCAGCGGCGCCGGGCCGACCCACATATCGTAATCCAGCTCCTCCGGGACCGGCATGGGATCGGCTTTTCCGCCCGCGATGTCACCGGTGGGGACGCCCACTTCGATGCGTTTGACCTTTCCGATGTAGCCGTTGCGGACCAGCTCGGCGGTCTTGTGCATGTACGAGTTGGTGCGGCATTCGCTGTCGGTCCGGAAGACGACGCCGTGCTTCTTGACCGCGTCGGCCAGCACCCGCCCCTCGGCCACGGAAAGGGTCAGGGGCTTCTCGCAACTGACGTGCTTGCCCCGACGCACGGCTGCCACCGAGATGGGCACGTGCCAGTGGTCGGGCGTGGAGTTCATGACCGCGTCGATATCGTCGCGTGCCACGATCTCGCGCCAATCGGCGTAGGCGCGGCAGTCGGCGTTCTTGTAATGTTTGTCGACCGCTTCCTTGGCCTTGTCCAGCCGCCACTTGTCCACGTCGCAGACTGCCAGGACCTGCGCGTCATCCGAATTCAGGAAGGGCTTGAGATTGGCGTACAGCGCCTGGCGCCCCATGCCGATCATCCCGACGGTGATGCGATTCGAGGGGGCGCTTTGCCCGAAGACCGAGGACGGCACGACCGTCGGAAAAGCGGCCAGCGCGCCGGCCGCACCGAGCCCGCGGAGCATCTGCCGGCGGGTATACGTTGCACTTTGCTGCGATGTCTCTTTCATGGAGTATGTCCTTTCTGCTGCGGATCGAGCGACGGAGAAAGCTCCTTCCAGGCTTTCATGGATCGCGTGAGATTGTCCTTCAGGTCCCCCTTGACGTTGTAACACTGCAGGCCGATGGGCCCGGCGTAGTCCGCGTCTCGCAGTTGTGTCAGAAACGAACGCACGTCGAACTCGCCTCGACCGAGCGGCTGGATCAGCTTGTCCCAGCCCCCTTCCCTGTCGGCCCCGTTGACCGACACAAGGAACAGATACGGCCCGGCTTCCTTGACGATCTCGCCGAGCCGGGTGGCGTTGCCGCTGCGCAGCTCGTGGCAGAGATTGATCGAGACGCCGAGGTTCTTGCGACCGGCCAGCTTGACCAAACGCACTGCGTCTCTGGTCGTGGCGACGTAGAATCCGAAATGCGGGTACAGGGCGATTTTGACCCCGTGCCGGGCCGCGGCGTCGGCAAGCTCCCGCAGGACACGAGCGGCCTGCTCGTCGGTGGTCTTGCCCTGGACCGTCAGCCACAGCATGGTCCCCGTCCCCTCGAGCTGCTTCATCGCCTCGACAAGCTCACGCGGATAGGCCTCCTCCCGACCCGGATAACAGTGCACGTACAGGCTGAACACCCGCAACCCCCGCGCCTTGAAGGTCCGCAGCCGCTCGGCCAGATCGTCCGTCCCGGTGTAGCCAATCCCCGCATAGCCCAGCTCCTTGAGGACGTCCGCCTGCTCCTGAGGCGACCACTGCCCCCGACCCACCCCGTTATCGAACGCGAAAAACGGAGGCTTGGCCGCGCGCTTCTCCTTGCCGGCAGCCAGTCCCTGCGTAAGAATCAGGCTCAGTGAAAAACCGCAGAAGACCGTCATGCTCAGTTGACCGGCATAGTTCATGGTTCCATTCTCCCTTGGCCGAGCGCCGGGCGTATGCCCTCGCGCCCGCACGTACTGTGCCACGGTCCGGCACGCCGATCCGCATCGGTCAGCAAACCCCTCACGACACCTTGCTCCAATTTTGCAGGCAATACCATTGACCTACAGCCTATACGAATCACCCGACATATTCCATACCGAACTTGTGCCTGCAACCGCCGCCCGCGTCGCTCAGGGCCACCACCGAGCCCAGGCCGTCACACTGGCCCTGCCATTGACTAACGGTTATTGATGATTCCCATCATTCTGTAGGGTGTGCCACGCACACCGATCCCTTCCCCGCCACGGCCGCAACTCGGTCGTCGCATAAAGCCACCATGTCACAAGGGCTGACCCTAAACGTTCGCCCGCAAATCTGTTCTTCCAGGGCAAAGGAATACGCCGCCGAATCGCGCACGTTGCTCTGGGCCGCCTTGTGTGTTACTGCTGTCTCACCGTCTCCCATCTTGGACATCGCCATCACAAGTCTTCGGTATATAGTCTCCCTATATACTCCGGGCGGGGATCATCCTTGTACAACCGGGGACCCCTGTGTCCGATGAGCTCACATTCCTCGCCTGGGCCCAACGCCAATGGTGTTGCCTGAGGATCGAGCCACGCTTTTCCCTTCTTGTTCTCGGTTTGCAGGATTGAAAGCCTATCGAAACTTTCAGGAATGAAAGCAACAATAAATTCCATGCCATCGTCAGACACGGTCCATAGCGTAACGCAGCTACCCTCGTAGCGCACATTTCCATCGTTCCGGACCCCAATTATGAGCACCTGAACAAGCGGGCCCTGCAGGGCTTCGCGCAGTGTAACTGACAGCTTGAGTTCACCCTTCTTGAGGACCATAGTCTCGTCAAGAGCGAGGGAGTGCACGCAAGGACCCTTACGGCATCCGTGAGACCATCCTACCAACAGAACGAACAGACTTATGGCGCCCAATCGCCGGATGAAGACAGAAGCTGCCTTATGCAATCTCTTGGCACGCGTTGATCCGCTTGTCATCTTTGTCAGGTGTTTATCCATGGAAATCTGGCGACACCATATAATGACACTAAGTTAAGCATATTCGTTGGGCCTGGAGGCTGGATCAAGTGCTCTTTGGGTGCAAATATCGCCGCTTGGGTAGGCAAGCAAGCCGTTTCATTGGCCTCGATCGCCCTTGACTTAGTGCCATTAGGGACACCACACATATCTCATCGTCTGCTTGAAGGGAATCACAGCTTCGGGGCTTTCCTTCTCCGCACGGCGTAGCCTAGTGCCCGCTCATGACTAAATATTTGGGTAAATGTTGCCCAACAGCCGATAGATCTTGTGCAACGCTTATGAAACAAGGAGGTTTCTCGATGCACAAGAAATAT
>Ga0272441_10004929_pt1 | contig 23692 bp, 26 predicted proteins | sample SSMProp6N_FD_193582 | JGI IMG/M metagenome (GOLD analysis project Ga0272441, IMG submission 193582) | Marine sediment archaeal communities from Little Sippewissett salt marsh, Falmouth, MA, United States - SSM-Prop-6N | ecosystem: Environmental > Aquatic > Marine > Wetlands > Sediment ...
AATCTACTAGAGATATTATCCCACTAGAGATATTATCCCACTATGAATGATTATAAGTACTTTGTCCCAAAGAAAATATGGGAAAGGTACCCCAGAAAACGGAGAAAACATAGATAACGAGATTACGAAAAAACGAAAACCACAATCTTACACAATCATATTCACTAACTTAAATAAGTAATATTATAATTCACTATGTCCCAAATTGGAACATAGCAAATTATCATACTTACTAACTTAAATCTTATTCTTGGGTTTAAGTAAAGAGGATAGTAGAATAACAAAACAAAAAAAATCCCGACAGGTAAATTTAATCACCTGTCGGGTTGTTGTGCAATCTGGTGAGATTGGTGCCGTTTTACTTCGCGGTTTTACTTTGCGGTCTTCCCGACCATCGCCGAGATTTGTTCCTGTAAGGTTTGCGGATTATCCCGCATGGCCTGTAAGACCATTTCCGCCGTTTCCAGCGGAATTTCCATCTGCTTTGCGAGGGCCTCGGCGGTGATAATAGACGGGCCTCGTGACCTTTCCCTGTCCAGGAATTGCCTAACCGGAAAGCGCACTTTCCCGGCTTTTTCAAACTCTTCGAGAACTTTATCCTCTTTCCATTGCGGCCTTATCGCAATGACGAGGGATTTTGCGGAAAACTTGTACAATTCTTGGATTTCCACGTCCGTGAAATCCAGAATGACGTCGAAAGCATAAGCTTTCTCGTCATCTGCATTGTACTTCGTTTTCTGCGATAGAACGTAAGTGTTCTCGGCGGTCTTTTCTGTTTCTTCTACTTCTACTTCTACTTCTTGTACTTCTTGTACTGTTTCAACAATTCTTCGTGCCATGGTATTACCTCACTTATTGTATTTGTTACTTCTTCATGGCACCAATCCCACCATTCCAGATCGTCATAACCACCTGAACACTTTGCCAGGTGGCACCGGTAACTTCCCGGTATGTCAAAGATCAAACTTGCTTCTACTTAATCTAATATTAAGCAGATACCTCCATCTTAATCATCCTGTTGTTAATTGCAAGGTTTTTCGTGCTGTTTTCATGCAAGTGAAAATAATTGTGTCGATTGGTGTTGATTTATTCATTCTGGCGGACCGACTCCATTATCTGTTAGGCACTAATGCCATCCTGGTAATAATCCATCCTGGTAATAATCTTATCCTGGTAACAATTTCTACTTACCCACTTATTCTACTCGTCCTCTTGCCCTACTTGCACAATTATTTTACTACCTCTATTATTCTGCTAGGCATTTTCTAGCAAATGGGGGTAGTAGTCTTAATTCTTGGTTGGGTTGAAGCTTATACAAAATTTCTAAAATTTTCAAAAACTTAACACCAAAATGTGGTAATAGAAATAGTAATAGAAATAGTAATAGAAATAGTAATAGAAAGAGGAAGAGGAAGAAATATAGAAAGAGGAAGAGGAAGAGAGAGAGAGTAGGAATGATCGTTTGCTTAGTCCCAAGTTGGGACATAGTAAGATAAATGGTGGTAATATTAAACCTTCGGTGTTAAAATAAACATTGCATAGTTCTTTCGCCTATGTTACCATTTGCGAAATAATAAGAAACTATAATTAGAGAATAAAATGATTATTACAAAAGAAATGCTTTTAGAAGCTAATGAAAAAAGTGAGAAGTGGGAGTTGTCTAAACTCCAAGCTCTTCATCATGAGATTCTTAGGCTAAAAATTCAAGGCCTTTCTAATATAGACATTGCTAACATGCTTGACATTACTCCTGCTACCGTGGGAAATACTGTCAACTCTCGTCTTGGACAAGAAAAGTTGGCTTTAATGCAAGCCGCAGCTGATGATGAAGCAGTGGACTTTAAAAAAAAGATGACTAAGCTTCTTCCTAATATTATCAAAGCATGTGAAAATTTTCTTTCTGATGATCCTAGTAATATGACAGAAGATAAAATAAAGCTTGCTACTGCTAAATACGTGACTGGAGATATCTTAGGAATAAATGCTCCGGCCAAAATAGATTCTCGTCATCAACACCAACATATGCACGCTATTCTAACTACCGATCAAATAGAAGAAATGAAACAAAGAGGTTTAGCTCAGGCTAAGCAAGCAGGACTAATATCTCAATGAACATAATAGCTCCTAATACTCCAGATGATATAGCTGAAGTATTAGGCTATTGTTCTATTTCTACTCGCATAACTGCTAAAACTCTTTTTCCTGATATTTTTTGGACAGAGTTTTCTACTCTTCACGATCAAATATTCGATCTAATAGACTCCGACGAACAGAAGATTGCTATAGCCGCTCCTCGTGGTATTGGTAAGACTACTATAGCTACTGCTTTAGCAGCAAAAGAAATCCTATTTCGTCAAGAGCATTTCATTGCTTATGTTATGAACTCTGCTACAGTCGCTTGTATGCAGACTGAGAATTTAAAGCATATCTTACTAACAACTCCTACCATTCGTCATTTCTTTGGTAATATTAAAAAAGATATTGCTACTGATGAATCAATTCCACTAGATTCTTCATCAGACGAAACATTTGCTAAATCCGTTTGGACTGCTTTTGGTACTACTTGTGTACTTCCTCGTGGAGCAGGTCAACAAATTCGTGGCCTTAATTGGCGCTCACATAGACCTGGATTGATATTAGTAGATGATCTCGAAAATAAAAAAGAAATAATGTCAGAAGAAAATAGAAAGAAAATTAAATCTTGGTTTTTTTCTGACCTAGTAAAATCAGTTGATCGGTATTCTAATAAATGGAAAATAGTCTACATCGACACACTAAAGCATGAAGATTCATTACTTCAAGAATTACTAGATTCACCAGATTGGGCATCTGTAACTTTATCAATTTGTACTGAGGATCTTGAAACTAATGCTCCTGAGTATATGACTACTGAGGAAGTTAAAAAAGAATACAAAGAACATGAGCGAAAAGGTTTACTTGATGAGTTTTATTCTGAATTTATGAATACGCCAGTTTCATTAGCAGATCAATCAGTAACTAAAGAACACTTTCGATACTACAAAGAATCAGAAAAAGAATTCCAAGAGGAAATTAGGAATAGAATAGAAAATATACTCATTGTTGACCCTGCTAAAACTGCTAAATTACAATCAGCTGATAGTGCTCTTATCTGCATTGGTCTTGATTTACTTGCTGGCAGGTACTTTGTACGAGAAGTGATTTCTGAAAAATTCTATCCAGATGAACTTTATGATGAAATATTTCGACTAACAACACTTTTTCAGATTAGTGTAGTAGGAATAGAAGTAACATCTCTACATGAGTTCATTGTCCAACCAATAAAGAATGAAATGTACACTCGTTCTACTTTTTTTGAGCTTATAGAATTAAAGGCAGTAGGCGATAAAGTAGAAAGATTTAAACATACTATCCCATACTATCGTCGTGGTTATATCTATCATGAAGAATCTCTTAAAGAAGGTAAATTAGAATCTCAAATTCTTAGTTTTCCTAAACCAAAACTATGGGATTGTATTGATTGTATGAGTTACTTGCCAAAAATGCTAGAACTTGGTCAGAGATATTTCTCTTACTCTGGTTCTGACTTAGATGATGAAGATGAAATAGCAGAACAAGAATATCAAATTCTTGAAGAATCTTATGAGCCAGCTTTAACAGATTGGAGATGTGCATAATGACTATTAAAATAGATATTAACCAACCTACCGATGATGTTCTTGTGTCAGATTTGCCTGTTTATATTAGGGCTAATAAAGTTATTCTTCAAGAATTGTTATCTACTAATACTACTTCAACTAACACTCAAACTATAACTTTAGATAATCCTGATATATTAGTAGATGGTACTGTTTCTATAGTATTTCTACGATCACCTTATGATGTTTCTATCAATACGGTAAATTTTGATAATTCAAGTTTAGTAATTTTATTTGCTTTGAATGATGGAATTACTATCTTAGATAATATTGGAAACATTAAACTTCAAGGTGATACTAACAATCCTGAATTTCCTATGGAACAAGGTGATGTGTTAGTACTTCTTTGTCAAGATGGTGAAAATGCTACTGAAATTTATAGAGAGTTAAATCAAGATGCTCCATTAGGGGACGATGGTAGGATAAGGACTATTCAAAAGCTATTAGTATCTGGCCATAATGTAGCAGATCATATAGAAGATGTTACTATTCATTTTACTATAGATGATAGTGATACTACCTCTCTTGATATTGTTTGGTCTGCTAGTAAATTAGAAAATAAATTTAATAATATTTATGGAAGTCAGATAGTTCCTGATTCTATTCCTCCAGTAGCACTAGATTCCATTGATATTCCTAATGCAGATAAAGATGGATTTGTTGTAGTGTATAATCATTCTGCTAATCAATTCGAATGGGAAGATGTATCGGGTGTAGTTGGTACTGACACTTATCGAGTAAAGTGGAATGAAAGTGATACTAATCAATTTTTAGACGAGAAACTTCCTATTATTGACTTTCCTAGTGCAGAGCATGATGGACATTACTACACTGTAGATGCTGATGGAGTAGGTTATTGGTCTCCTGGATTACCTAAATTAGAAAATATCGGCCCTAGTGAGTTAATCAGAACTAACGATGATAGTTCTGGATTTATTCCTGGAGCAGTATTGGATGATATTTCTTCTCATACTAATCAACTTCTTCAAGTAGCTGACAGTCCTGCTGGTAAAGATCAAGGTAGAATTATTCCTGGTGCTATTTTTCCTACTTTGAGTGAAATTAGTAATAAAGTAAGAGGAGATTCATTAGTAATAAACGAGGATAAGACAGGGTTTACTATTAGATCAATAGCTTACGACACTGATCCTGTCTATATTTGGATTGATCCTACTAATGGTAATGATAGTGATAGTGGAACTGAATCTAATCGGCCAGTTAAAACTTTTGCTAAAGCTAGAGATATTGGTGTAGCTCTTGCTGGTTATGCTGGTAGAGAACTTTATTTTTATATCGTAGATGGAATTCATACTAATAGTGATTCTTTTAGTGATGTATCTTTTGGGCCATCGAAAGTTACTATTAAAGGTGTTAGTCTTAATAGTACAAGATTGACAGTTTCAAATGGATTTAGATTCCTACCATTTACTGATGTTCGTATGGAAGATTTTACAGTAACTGGTAATGGTGGTGATAATACTAATGGTTTATTTCTTAATAGTACGAGAGCTTATGTGAATGGAGTAGGATTTAATAATTTTTATACTGGTATACGAGTTGCTTATGGTTCACAGATGCGTACAGGCTCTAAAAATGTGTTTCTTGATAATAATACTTATGGAATACGTTGTTATAATAATAGCAACGCAAATTTATTTGGAACACTTTTTACTAGTATAACTGCTAAAGATCCAGGAGAAGGGCGAGGTATTGTTTGTGATTATAATTCTTCTGTTTTTGCTCACTATGTCTATATCTCTCGATTCTTTTATGGTGTTACAGTAGGTCGTCATTCATGGGTTGATGTTTCTTATGGTAAGATTTCTAATTGTTCTAATATTAGCTCTGTCCCTCTTTCTTTATCATCAGAAACTTCACCTACTAAACGAGCATTTAATAGTTATATCATGGCCCATGATACTGAGATTGAATAAGTTAATAAGTTACTATGTCCCAATTTGGAACATAGCAAATTAAAATATTATGACTCTTGCAGAATTAGCTTCAATACTATCTGCTAGTGCAGCTGTACTAGGTGTAATATCAGTAGCCATAAAATCTCAAAAAGATTATGGTAAAACTCAAAGAGAATTTGGGCGTAGGCAAGGAGCAGAGGAAGAGCGAGAGAAGTATGTTAATAAAGAATTTTTAGAAATTAGAAAAGATCTGAATAAAGGATTAGCTTCTATTAGAGATTATCATGATGCAATACATTTAGATCATGATAATAATATAAAATGGCTGGATAAAAATAGTCAAGTAAGCCAGTGTGAAAAAGCTCAAGCACATATTATTGAATTACTCAGGCAAGAGATAGCTCCTATTAGAGAATTACTTTCTAATTATAAAGAAATTCCTGAAAGAGTAGCTAAATTGGAGGCAAAAGTAAATGGGAAATAAAGTTAGTATTCTTATTGTACTTTGCATGTTCTTGTCTGGTTGTGCTCAGCCACCGCCGCCACAAGACCCTGCTATATTAGCTACTCAGCAAAAAATTATCGCTGAGTGTCGCATTTATTATCAACAGCTTGAAGTAGCTGAGCTTAACCAGCTATCTACCTTATCAGATAAAGATCGTGCTATGGTATTAATGGTACGTACTATGGCTAATGCTATGACTGGTAATATTGATCCGTGTGCTATAGGTCAAGATGGTTATTGGCAAGCGTATGAAGCATACTATGCCGCTCATGCTAGAGAATTTGAGGCGGCTACTGGATTAGGTGGTACAATAGCTATTGGTGGTTTTACTTATGCCGGACTTAAATCAATTTTGAGCGGAGTAGGTGATACCAGTATAACTAATAATGGAGATGGTAACTCAGTAAGTGAGATTCGTTCTGACTATTCAGCGCGGCAATACTACCCTGGCGGAGATAACTCGGTTGTCCGTGGTAGCGGTGAAAGCGGTGGCTATAACCCTTCATTGGGGTGTAGTTATGAAACGTGGTTCAGCAATGGAGGCTTTTGTCCGTAATGAGAAAGCGTGATATAGATGATCTGCATCGTAGCGAGGTTCCTTGCGATCCGACTCGATTAAATGGGAAACCGAAATGGGCGTTTATGTTACCATCCATTTCTTTTGGAGCAGTTAAAAAATTCTTTTCAAGGAGGAAACGAAGATGAACATTTTCAAAAAGCAGATGTTTTATTTCATGATCTCGCAGCTTATGAAGCTTGCTAAAGAGACTATCGGTGACCAGGAGCGGGTGAAAGAATTTGTAGGCGTTATACTCAACGCTGCCGATGGTTTATTCCCCGAGGGATCAATGGGAGACAAAGTGGTAGAAGACATTACTACTGAAATCTACGAAACCTATGGCATCACTGACCCCGACCCGAATAACTAATGAAACTCTTTTCGTCCATGTTTTCCGGTCACTGTACTTGGTGGCCGGATGTATACTTCGGGGTTGATTTGTCACTAGCCTGCTACGATCATGACGCGGCGTATCTTACTCGAAGCGTTAAGCTCAAAATCGTATCGGATTTTAGGTTCGCAAAGGAATGGTGGAATGCGCCAAAGTCGCACCATAGATGGTGGCAGAAACTAGGGGTGAAAACTACTACGCCATTTGCTTTTATCGCGGTGGCTACGCTTGGCTGGGGAGTATGGATATATGGGCGATTTAACGACTAATTTTTCCCGCTGGGAATTTGCATGTAAGTGTGGTTGTGGTTTTGATACTATTGATTATGCTCAATTAGTAGAACTACAAACTATTCGTACACTTTCTAACGGGAAAATTATCATTACTTCTGGCTGTCGGTGTGTTAATTATAATGAGTGGATAGATGGTGCGCCTAAATCTCAGCATTTAATTGGCAGAGCTACTGATATAATCAGTGAAGTATTATCACCTAAGCAATTATTTGATCTTCTTAACACTCTCAAAGATGGCAAAGGTGGATTAATACTTTATGATGATTTTGTTCATACGGATAGTAGAACTATTCCTTATAGAGATATTAGAACTAGGGATAAGCTATGAGTGAAGAAAAAGATAAGGAAATTCAGGATTATTATGAGTGTCCTAGGTGTAATAAATTACTAACTAAAGAAGAGCATTTTTGTTCTATTTGTGGTTGTTGCTTGGGATGTGAAGTCGAATATGATCGTAGATTTGTTGCGAAAATAAGTAATGATAATAAATAAGTAGAGGTAATATTATGTCTGGTACTAATTCTACTGGATTACAGGTAGTAAAATATGGAACTACTGATGAATTTGGTATAGAGTCTGAGTTTCCTCTTGACCCTATATTTAATCAAATTACTGTAGATTATTCAGGCGGTTCTTTGTATAGTAATATAGTTCATGCTGAATTACGTGCTAGTTTGCCTAAAATTTATACTAATATTCAACTTCAAGTTATTTCACAAGAAGCTGGACGTGTGTATGAAGCATCATTAGATGGAGTTGATTATGATCTTTTATCTACTGGCATATCATTTCCTGATATGGATGCTACTGGTGGTGAGTTAAGACAAGATGTATATTTTAGAATATCTGTAGATAATGATGGAACTGTTACTCCAGGTATTTATGATACGCCTAAAATTAGGCTTACGTTCAATGCTACTGATTTATAGGAGATACTGAAATGGCACTGAAATTAGTTAAAGTTGGAACTACTGATGAATTTTCTTTTGGCGATGAGAGTGACCCTATTATTAACTCTGTTACATTAGATGGTTCTGGTGGTACTAAGGTTAGTAATGAGTTACAAATAGATTTATACGCTGATAGTGGATTCTATATTGATCCAATATCACTTGAAGTAGTTTCGCCTGATGCTGGAATAGTTTATCAATGTAGTTTAGACGGAGTTAATTTTTATGATATTAATCCTTTTATTCTCCCTATTGTAGATGCAGTTAGTACTCCGCAAAGAATACCTTTATATCTGCGTGTTGTAGTAGATAATGATGGCACTGTTTCTGCTGGAAGTTATACTAATCCAGATCTTAAACTTATAGCTACACAAATAGAATAACTACTAGGAGGTTTATTATGAATAAGATTGAATTGTTAAATGATTTACAAAATCAAGTGATAAAAGTTCTTGATAGTAAATCAGTAGGTCAGTGCTTTACTTATGGGAAAATGGTAACGGTGAATTAATAGAGGTAAAAGTTGCATAAATGAACGGCTGGTCTCATAGAGCGGCGCTGACTATTTCAGCGGCCTATATAGACGAAGATTTAACCAACTGGACATTGGTTTTCGACCAAAGTTTTAATGCGGTTCTTACTCAGATAAATGGCCCGCTTGATTTAGACGGTACTCGTCCAGCCAAATCTGATGGTGGCGATATTCGATTTGCTACCGATGCCGCTGGACTTACTGAGATAGCGGTCGATCTTAGAGAGTGGACGCCCAATAATGACGCGGCTTTAGCAACGTGTGAGATTGCCGTAAAAATCCCCTTTGTTGATGCATCCGCCAACACCACCATTTATCTGTTTTGGGGAAATTCGACGGCTGAAAAACCGTTGCCTGATTCGCTTTATGGGCAGTACAACGCTTACGATTCCGACTATGAATTAGTCTACCCGCTGAGTGAAAACAGCGGATCACGCCTTGACCGGACAAGCAATCAGGAAACGCTGACGCCAAACAGTACGCCAACGGCTGTAGATGGCGTTGTCGGCAATGCAAACTCATTTGATGGTCTCAACGACTACTTGTATTCCGGCACGTCGAATCCGATAGAGGGCGGCAATACTTTTACTGTTGAGTGCTGGTCGAAAGCGCCGCGCAGTCAACCGAACGGGTACACTGACGCTTCTATAGTGACATTGGCAACAGCAGGCGTAACGTCTGACGCTTTAGGATTTTGGTGCGATGCAGCGTCACCCGCAAGCGGGCGTAGTAATTTGATAGCGTGGCTTGTTGCCGGTGAGCGCATTGAATCTGACACCGGTCAATGGACAGACGATACGTGGGAACACTTCGCCGGAACCAGTAGTTCGACGACACTAAAGCTGTTGATTAACGGTGTAGAAGTAACAGACAGCCCGAAATCAGTAGCCATTGGCAATATTCGTTCTAACACCCGTTTTTTGGTCGCCGCTTGGGATTTTGACCTTGATCGGTATGAGCGAAACGGTGAAATAGATGAACTTCGCATTTCCAGCACGGTTCGTTCGAACGCATGGATTGCGGCGAACTATCACAACCAACGTAATGCATCTGGCTTTTTGAACTTTGGCCCAATAGAGGATATTGGTGGTATAGCATATTCTTTTGATTATACTACAGAACTAATTGTTGAACGAGCTGTAACTATTCTGTATGATTTAAAATTAGACGTAGATGATGGTTCTGGTATACCTATTTCTGTTTCTTATGATTTAAAATTAGACGTATCTACAGTATTTTTTACTTCTTATGATGTTAGCTTAAATGTAGCTATAATATCTTTTACTTCTTATGATATTTTATTAAATGTATTTAATTCAATAGAGACTGATTATGATTTAAAATTAGACGTATCTACAGTATTTTTTACTTCTTATGATTTAAAACTAGACGTATCTGATAATTCTGGTGTACCTATTTCTGTTTCTTATGATTTAAGTTTAAACATACTTTTTAATGTAGAAACTAATTATGATTTAAGATTAAATGTCTTATCTAATCTTGGTTATTCTTTTGACTATAATACAGTATTAGACGTAGTACGAAATATTGATACTTCATATGATATTAAGTTAATTATAGACTATGGAATATCTACTTCTTATGATTTAAGATTAAATGTTCTCTCTATTTATGGACATTCTTTTGACTATAATACAGTATTAGACGTAATACGAAATATTAATACTTCATATGATGTTTCTCTTACTGTAATTGATATTCTTAATGAATTAATTACTATTTGTGATATTGAATATTCTACTTCTAGTTTTAATGTAATCGATGTTAGATTATTAGATAGTGAAAGTTTTATTGAGTTTTTTAATTCTATAATATATATTTCTTATACGCCGATATTAGTTAATACTTGTGAATTATTATTTTCAATTTCAGATATAGGCGTATATTTTGGTGTAAATAATTCTGAAAATTTATTTAGTACCTGTGATATATCATTTGATTTGCCTATAATTAATAGTATTCTTAATATATCACTATCACTTAATTCTATTATAGAATTTAATCTATCTGAAGTAGCTTTAGTAAGGCAGTTACTTATTTTAACTGATGATGTTATTACTTTTAACACTACTAATATCCTACCATCAATATTACATGAGTTAGGTACAAACAGTGTTATAGTAATTAACACTAATTCTATCACAATTTATATTGAAAGATTTAATATTAGTAATATTAAATCATATGAAAATGTAACTGTAATAAGAAGCTATGAACCATTAATCTGTAGAGAAGGAGAATAGTGATGGGAAGTTTAACTACTTATGCTGAAAATGCTTTGTTACAGCACGTGTTTAAAATTATAACTTATGTTCCAGCATCTACTTTGTTTGTAGGATTAGGAAGTTCTGTCAGTGTGGAACCTAATCCTACTTTGCTTGAATTTACTGGTGGTGAATATACTAGGCAATCAATATCTTTTTTGGCCGCTAGCGATAGGCAAATAACACAAGAATCAGATATTCTTTATCCAGCGGTTACTTCTAATCTTGGCACTATTAGAAATTATGGAATTTTCGATGCCGCTATAGGTGGTAATATGCTAGCCTATGGTAGCTTAGAAGAAGAAAAAGTTTATGAAGCTGGTAAGGAAGCTTTCATAGGCAATGGAAGTATTGTGATTTCTGTTAATACTGGCGGAACTAGTACTTCTTATGCTAATAAACTACTTAACTTTATGTTTCGTAATATTAATCTTACTCCGGCGACTAATATGTATGTTGGAATAACTACAGTAAATATATCTGATAATGATTTTGGTGATGATATTTCTGAGTTGGGTATGACTAACTATGTTAGACAATTATGCAATTCTTGGTCTGCTCCGTCTGGAACTCCTAGAAGTAGCTCTAATGGAATTGTTATAAATTTTGGTCAACTGTTAGGCAATGCTTCTATTATGAGAGCTGGATTTATTATAGACTCTGCATCTGGTAATGGTGAGATTATAGCATATGCTAATTCTGCCGTAGTTACTACTATCGGTTCTGGAGATATAGTAAAATATCCTGTGGGTAATTTTATAGTAAGGATGAACTAATGAAAGGTATAGTATTTAGTTCTCGTGAGAATGTTATAGATGTTAAGTTAGTAGAGAATGGAGTACCTATCGGTTCGAGTGATTATGATGCTATACTTAGAATGACTCTAGATTTTGGTCATGTTTTAATTGACTCAGAAGTAACTGGTCATGGATTTGATAAAGTTTTTGATTGGTCTAGTGGTGAGTTTTTACGCTTGTCTTTAGGTAAGATTAGTGACCAACTAAAGAAAGGAACTCATAGAGTTGAACATGTTATTTATACTCGACTTTCTAGTAATGGTATTGTTTGGGGTTATCCTATAATAATTGTTATGTAAGATACTATGTCCCAACTTGGGACATAGCAAGAATTTAATTTAGGAATTTATCATGCCTAGAATTATAACAGGAGTAGGACAGAGGAATGTTCTTAGTGCGGCTAGTACTAGAGAATATAAATACGAGTATCCTAACAAGTTAGATCTCAAGCCTAATTCTAAAATTCATAATAAACTAGTTGATTGTATTATTAACTTAATTAATTCTAGTATTGATAATCTTGATGTTAATAGGAAAAGATATAAAAATCAGGATAATGTACTAACTTCTTATATTTATCAGGATGATGAAGAAAAAAGAATTAAGAGTAAAGATTCAAGAAAGCCAACTAGTATAGTATTTCCTTATTCTTATGCTATACTAGATTCTTTATTAACTTACATGTCCATGGCTTTTTTACGTGACCCTATTTGTAGGTATGAGCATGTTTCGGGAAAAGATTATTTAGGTGCAGTGTTACTTGAAGCAGTTATATCTCAACAAACTAGACGATCAAGAACTGCACTTGCATTGCATACTATAATGAAAAATGCTTTTTCTTATGGTGTTGGATATGGTGTAGTAGGGTGGGAAACTATTACTGGCAAGAGATCAACTGTTACTGAGCCTAGAGCTAGGTTAGCTAACTTAGCAGCTGATACTCCAGATAGACAAAGAAGTAGTGTTACTATTTATGAGGGAAATAAATTATATCCTCTTAATCCTTATTTAACTTTTTCAGACCCTAATGTATCTGCTACTGATGTACAGTCAGGAGAATTTTTTGGGTGGTTGGAAAATACTAATTTCTTAGCACTTAAAAATGAAGAGTTGAATAATGATAGTATGTTTAATGTAGAGTATGCTAAGCATCTTACTAACACTGTTTCTCAATTCATGGTAGATGAAGCAGTGCAAGCTAATGATGGTAGGAATGATGTTATTAATACTACTAGCAGTCTAACTAGACCTATTGATGTTCTTAAAGTTATTGTTAAATTTATTCCTAGCGAATGGGAAGTATTTAATTCTGATGAAGTAGAAACTTGGTTATTTAGGATTGCTGGAGATAGTTTATTAATTGGGGCAGAAAAGCTAGATCTAGACCATGGTAAAATTCCTGTAGTTGCTACTGCTCCTGAGTATGATGGCAGAAGTGCTTCTCCTGTGTCTAAGTTAGAAACTCTTTATGGCTTACAGTCAGTCGGAGATTGGTTGTATAATTCACATATTACTAATGTTCGTAAAAGTTTAAACAACATGCTTATTGTTGACCCTAGTATGGTTAACATGAATGATCTTCGTGACCCTGCTCCAGGTAAGATGATTAGAACTAGAAAGCCAGCTTGGGGTAGAGGAGTAGATGGAGCAATTAAGCAATTAAAAATTGATGATATTACTCGACAAAATATTGGTGATGCAGGATTTATTCAAAGTGCTATGGAACTAGCTGCTGGTACTGATGGTTCTATGATGGGTAGTTTAAGAAATAGTGGGCCAGAAAGATTGACAAAAGGAGAATTTCAAGGTACTAGAACATCTGCTATTAGTCGTTTGGAAAGAATTGCTTTGATTATTAGCTTACAACTAATGCATGATTTGAGTGATATGTTTGCTACTAACACGCAACAGTTTATGTCTAATAATACTTATATCAAGATAACGGAGGGACTTGAGCAAGATTTAATTAAGCAAGGATTTGAAGTAGAGAATAAAAGATTAAAAGTTAAATTTCAAGATTTATTAATTCCTTATGATGTTAAGTTAAAGGATGGTAGTATTCCTGGCGGTAATTTTTCAGATGGTTGGATGGATTTGTATAAGTTAGTTGTCGAAAATGAAGCACTGTCTAGTCGGTTAGATATATTTAAATTGTTTAAGTTTATAGCTTATAACTTCGGCGCTAAGAACGTAGATGAATTTGAACTAAAGCCACAAGTAATGCCAGACCAGCAAGTAGAAAATATGGCTCAGAGAGGAGACATAGTTCCTTTTAATCCAACAATTCCAGGAGCAGAAAATGCGATCTAGCATAGAAGATTTAGAGATTTTTGAAACTGGCAAAATTTGGAAAGATATGCAAGATGAATTTGATGAATGGGAGTTACAACAACTAGGTGAAATAAGACAAGCTAAGGGCGATTTAGACCTTGGTAATGTACAAGGAGTATTAGCAACTATATCTAATCTTAGAGATTTGATGTATATGCTAAAAGATAAATGTCAATCAGAAAAGGAGAATGAAAATGGGAACGAGTAATGAGCAAGTAAGTGACTTTGATTTTGGTGAAATTCTTGTATCAGCTGCTAGTGGCGGTGAAGAAGAAGTAGTTGAAAAAGAAGAGCAAGAAGTAGGTGGTGAAGTTAATGATGAAGTAAAGAAAGAAGAGCCATCAGAAGTAGAGCTTCTTAAAGATCAACTTAAAGAGAAAGATAGTGTTATTGCTAATCTTTCTAAGAGAGAAATAGGTAAAGAAGAAGAAAAAAAAGAATCTCAGGAGCCCGAAGTTCAAGTAACTTGGACGGATGCTAATTACATTGATGAAGATTTTGATTTTAACACTCTTACTCCTGAGAAGTTTAATTCTATCCTTAATCAAGTAGCTAAATCAGCTGCTGAAAATGGAGCAAGAACTGCTGTTGCTAAGTCTCTCTTAGCACTTCCAGAAGCTGTAAAGCATACAGTGAAAGTGCATTCTGATATTACTACGGCAGTTAATAAGTTCTATAAAGATAACTCTGATTTGAAGGAGTTTAGTAAGGTAGTTGCAACTGTAGCTCAAGAAATTGCTAGCGAAAATCCTGAGTTAACACTAGATGAATTGTTTGCCAAAGCTGGTGATGTTACTAGAGGTAGGCTTAATATAGCTAAAAAAACAAAAGCAGCACAAAACAAAGCACCTGCCGTAAATGTTGGTGGTCAACAGATTAGAAAAGGTGCTCAGGTATCTGGCTTAGAGAAAGAGATCGGCGAACTTCTTGATAGCTAGTAATTATATTTCAACCTTTAATTATTTAATAGGAGAATTAAAATGAGTTATTTTGTAGGTATGCGTGGTACTGGAGATTGGGTAACTGATGAACGTCCTAAATCATGGCGTGAGGGAATTCTTCGACTCTATCCTCAAGGTAAGGCATTGATTACTGCTATCATGTCTAAAATGTCATCAGAAGTAGTAACTGATCCTGAGTTTTATTGGTGGACTCAGACAGTAGAAGCAGTATCGGGAGCTATTACTAATATTTACACTAATGCAGCTATGACTACTGCTTATACTACTGGCGGTTCTCAAGGTGATTTGCTTTATTGTAAAGTAGCTCTTGCCGAAGCTAACAAAGTACGTCCTGGTCATCAAATAGTTTTACGATATACTGATGATTCTCGTGTTGATGTGACTGGTAAGGTTACTAACGTAGTTCGTAATGGTGCTAACAGTCGGCTTGATGTTAAGCTACTTGAGGATGATGATAATTCACCTGACTACGATCTTTCTGACGCTAATCACTTTATTGTGATTGGTAGTATCAATCCTGAGGGTGGTCAGATTCCTGAGGCAATTACTAGGAATCCTGCTAAGATTTATAATCTTACTCAGATTTTTAGAACTCCTCTTGAGATCACTCGTACTGCTCGTAGAACTAAGCTTCGTACTAAAGAGGCTTATAATGAAGCTAAGAAAGAGGCATTGGAAATGCACTCTATCGAAATGGAAATGAATACTTTGTTCGGTCAGCGATTGGATACTATTGGTGACAATGGTAAACCTGAGCGAACTACTATGGGTATTATTCCTTTTGTTCGTGCTAATGCACCTGCTAATGTGGATGACTTTAAGTTTTCTACTAACATAAATGCTGGCGATACTTGGCTTGAGGGTGGTAAGATTTGGTTGGATACTATGTTTGAGCAACTTGCTCGATATGCTAATATGAGCGATATGGTGTGGTGCTGTGGTTCTACTGCATTGCTTGCTATCAATCGTCTTGCAGCAGCTAATTCAGAAATCCAGCTTGTTCCTACTTCTCCTGCTTACGGGCTTCAAGTAGTTAAGTGGATTACTCCTTTTGGTGATGCTAATCTTATGACTCATCCTCTGCTTAGCCAAGGAGTTACTACTCGTAAAATGATGGTTGGTATTACTCCTAAATCTATGAAATTTAAATACATAGATGATACGTTCTTTAAGAACGATCCTGAGAAAGAAGCTGGCGAAGGTAGTTATGATGCTACTAAAGAGGAGTTTCTTACTGAGGGTGGTTATGAGTATCAGCATCCTGAGCATTTTATGATTCTTGATGGTCTTGGTGATACTAATCTTGTAACTTAATAGTTACTTTAATATGAGGAGGGGCTAATAACTCCTCCTCATTTGGAGCTATGAACTTTAAGCAAATTAGAGAGAGATTTTTAGAATCATCCGGTAGAACTGATTTAGTTGATACTGATACTCTAGCCGATTTTGGTGCAGGGTATTATATTAATGCTGGTCAGCGATGGTTGGATGTTAAGTTTATAGATGCTAATATGGAGGGTAGATTTTTTGCCCAACTGCCAGAAAAAACTTATACATTTAATATACCATTTTGTAGGGCTATTAATAGCGTATGGTATAGTGATGCTTCTAATAATACCTATGGGCCACTTAGTAAAAAGACACTAGCAGAACTTAAACAAGAATTTCCTCTGCCTTGGCGATCACAAGAGCCAGGAACACCATTGTATTATGCGCCTACTAATAATATGTTAGTTCCTAATGCACAAAATTTTAGACTAAAAGACCCTAGAGGTTATCCAGAAGCTACTACTAAAATGAATGTTAAGTATGCTAATGTTCTTACTGGTGGAAATTTGGGAATTAATAGTATTACTATCTTACCAATTTGTTCTAATATAATTGACGTAGAAGTATGGGGATTGTTTCATTCTAATGTTCTTACTGAAGATGAAGATACTAGCTGGTGGTCAGTTAATTATCCTGAAGCTCTTATTAGAGCAGGACTAAGAGAAGTAGAAATAGATCATCGTAATACACAAGGAGTAGAAGATTGGACTAGAGCTATTGCTAGTTTAATAACTGACCTAGTAGACGATCAAGCATATGAACTATCTGTTGGAATTAATCAAATGCGAGGATAGTAATGCGTGAATTTGAGTATATATTTGATGTAGGATTGCTCAAGGGAATAGGTGAGCGTAGGCAGTATGTAGTAGAACAAACACTAGAAGAATGTCATAATTTTAAACCTATCGGTCAAGGGTTGGTAGCAAAAGAGTCTATAGAATTTCCTGCTAGCTTGGATGTTTTTAGGTCAGTTAGTGATGTTGAAAGAGATTTGGGATTTCCTAGGATAGTAGATATTTCTAATAAATGTTATTTGCTTGATTATTATAGTCCCCAATTTAATCCTTTTATGGGAGCAGTTTATATTGTTAATAAATCTACTAATATTTTAGGCCAACGATTTGAAGTAACAAATTATCCTGACCTAGCTGATTTTGGAAAATTTACAGTAATTACTTCTAAGGGAGAGAGTTATTTAAGTGGAGTATATTCTGATGACTTTAGTAATACTAATCAGTTAAATATAGATCATTCTTTAGGTTATTGTTGTTGTAATTTTAGAGGACAATTAGTATCTTCTTCTAGTAGATATGCTATTTGGAGTAACATAGGTGATGTTAGTTTTAATAAAGTAAAAAACACTTCTGGAGATATTTATATTCCTAGTAGTAATGATGTTGGAATAGTGGGAATAAAAGAAGTAGATTCTGGAATAGTGATAGCTACATTTGATGGTATTTGGGCTTTGATTCCAGTAGTATCTCCTGCACCTACTTATGGTCTTAGAAGAATATATCCATCTGGAGTACAGACTGTCAGAGCTATTGAGTCTAATAATAAAGAAGCATTACTTATTACTTCTGATGGTAAGTTACTATATATTTCAGGTGATTTTCAAGTAAAAGAATTTGATTTCTCTCATTTGTTTGGGAGTGAGGCGCATAGTATAGTTTATAGTAAAGTTGATAATCTTTGGTATATTTCGAGTAGTAAAGCTGGATATTGTTTTAATCCTCAGTTTGGATTGAGTAGTATTAATAAAACAGTTACTGGAATATACTCTGATGCTCTTATTGGTTGTGGTAAAGTATTAAATGAGTGTAAGGGAATAATTCAGACTGCTCCGTTTGATCTAGGCTATTCTGGAATAAAGACTATTACTGGAATCGAAATTGGAAAAAATCTTGGTATAGCGTATGTTAGTGTTTTATTCAGGGCTAATCAAAAAGAAAAGTGGAAAGAGTCTAAAAGTATTAGGTTGAATAATTTTAACGCTGTTGGATTTCCAGTTGCCGGCAGTGAGTTTAAAATAAGACTAGAAGTGCTTAATCCTAGTGAAGCGAATATTGATTATATAAAAGTAAGATGGAAAATGAGTGATCTTAGAAACTTAAGAGGAGTTTATTCTCCGCCGCCTAGAGGTCAGTATGCTAGTTAAACTATTACCTGAACAAGTAGCTAATTTTTGGGAAGTGCTAGGTTCTCAGATAGCTCCAGTGTTAGCTCCAGTAGTAGATGTTACTCCTGATGTGATGAATAATATCTTAAGTTCAATAATGGTAGGTAAGATGGATTGTTGGGCGATAGTTACTAAGACAGAAAATTTAGTTAAGTTAAATGGTACAATACTTACTGCTATAGTTGTTGATGATTTTACTGAAGTTAGAAATTTACTAATATACTCCATGTATGGTAATGGCAATATTTCTATGCAAGACTGGCAAAAAGGAAAAGAAACTTTAGTTAAGTATGCTAAAAGTAAGAATTGTAAAAAGATAGTTGCTTATACGAGTAATGATAATATTAAAAATCTTGCCGATAGGCTTGGAGCAGTTACTAGCGAAGTATTTATTTCACTTGATGTGAATAATGCTATGTCCCAATTTGGGACTAAGCAAATTAATTAATCGCTAAAGGAGAATTACTATGAGTGGTGGTGGTTCTAGTGGAAGTGTAGACTATCCAGACTATATGAAAGATTTTCATGAGTTGTGGTTGAATCAAATAGGGGCGGAGATAAGATCAGGTAGAAATCCATTTGATAATTCGTCTGCTTTTAATCCTAATAACTATATCAATAACGCTTTTAATGAACTTTCTTCTACTAAAAATCTCGCTAGTGGAATAACTTACTCACGTTCTTATACTAACATACGATCTTATGTAGATAGTTATAGTAGTTATTTTGAATCTGAGCCTAGTGCTGTTGATGAGCAAAGAATGATAGATTCTTATGCTGAGATAGTAATGGATAGATTTAACAATGATCGTATTCCACAATTTGAAGCTGGTATGAGAGATATAAATGCAGTACAATCTTCTGCGTTTGTAATAGGTAGAGGATTTTTACTAGAAGAAGCTGAAAGACAGATTAGTGAATTTACTGCTAAGGTTAAGTTAGATTACAGGAATGCTTTTTATAATCGCTTAGTTGGATTTCTTGGAGTATATGTTAATGCTGCTCAAGTTGAAGCATCTATGTCTCAGTTTGTATTAGAGTACAGAAAAGCTATGGCACATATGTATAGTGATCTCTCTCGTGTTTCTATAGTATCAGAAAAAGAATATCAAGATGCTAGAAACTTAATAATGCAAGATGATGATAAATGGTATTATGAGCGATATAATTACGCTGGTAACTTATTGGCTTCTATTGGTTCTGCTAGCGTTCAGACTGGTATTACTAGGAATCCCATACAATCTGCTTTAGGTGGTGCTATTAGTGGAGTAGCTATGGGATTTATGACTGGTAATCCTATTAATGCTGCAATTGGTGGCGCTCTTGGTGCCGCTGGTGGATTGCTTTCTTAGAGGAGAATTGTTATGAGTATTAATAACTATATGAAAAATCCTAAAAATCAAATGTTTATGGCAGAGTTGTTAGCTGGCATAGGTAGTGGAGTTGGCGGTAAGGGTTCTGTTGGTGATGTATTAGGTTCAATAGTTCAGCAAAATGCTACTCAATTAAAAAGGCAGCAATTCTTAGATGAGCAAGAAAAAGAAAGACAAAAAATAGAAGCTGAGAGAGCTAGAGCTGTTTATACTGCATTAACTGGTCAAGGTAGTGATCAGAGTAATACTAGAGCTAAAGATTTTTATCTAGGATTTACTCCGGTTGAAAATTCTAATGCTGGAACTGGTACTAGTGCTAGCGTTAGTACTCCGGCAAAAAGTAATCCTAGCACAAATACTCCTAATAATCCTCTAGCTTTTACACAAGATGAACTTGATATGCTAGGTCAAGTAGCTGCATCAGGCGGTAATGTTAATACTGTTTATAATACTATGGTGCAGAATAAAATGAGGCCGTATCAGTTAGAAAATACTTTGGTTAATACGGCTAGCACTAGAGCAGCTACACAAACACCAGAGGAGATAGAAGCTAGAAAACTTCAAGCTATGGAAAATGCTTACTATAGCGCTCTTGTGCAGAATGAAGATGGCATTACTATGTCTATGGAAGATTATCTTGGTAGCTTGCCTCTTGGCCCACAAGCTAGAGCAACTTTAATGAATACTATAATGGGCACTCAAACTCAGGAAGAAGTTGATGCTAGAGTTATTTCTGCTTTATCAGATCAGGAATATAATAGATTAGTGACATTAGAAGATGGCACTAAAATAAAGGCTGGAGAGTTAGCTGGCAGGAAAGCTATAACTCCTAGAGAAAGAGCAGATCAAATTAATGCTATACGAAGTGTTCCGACTGATGCAGAGTTAGAATCTAGAGAAACTGAGGCTATAGCTAAGACACAAAGTAATCAATTGACGCCAGTCAGACTTGCTGATGGAACTGAAATTCAACTTCCTATGAGTCAGTCAGGAGTGTTAGCTAGTAAGGCAATACCACAAGAAGCATTGACAGCTAAGTATTTTATGGAAAATACTGAATTAGGTCCGTATAGAAATGCTACTTCTCCAACCGATCAAGGTGTTATTGCTGAAGAAAGAACTAGAGGTGGCATTGCTGGCGAATTAAATAATCCTAAAATGCTTACTGATATAAATGCTGAGTTTGAAAAGACTACAGAAAGTAGTATTGCTAAAGCTATAGCGATAGATAATCCAAAACTAAGTGAAGCAATAAAGATAGATTTTGAAAATACTTCTGCTATAGAGAAAAACATAGCTCAGTATGGGAAAGAAAATGTTTTTATCTATATTGACCCTGAAACTTCAGAATCTAGTATTTATATTAAACAAGAGAATGGTGAGTTTACTAAAGTTTGGGATTTGAAAAACATTGAGTTTAGTAAAGAAGAACTTAATAAAGCACTAAATAGATAATTATGAATAAAATTACTGAAAAGGATTTAATTACTGCGTCTAAGTATTTATCTAACAATGCTCCTGTGCCAGAAAATTTTGTTCCTGCTCAGGAATTTTTATCAAAAGAAGAATTTAATATTCCAGAAAACTTTGTGCCAGCACAGAATTTTCTTTCTGGCGATTATACTTTACCTGAGAAGAAAAAAGTAAGTGATCGGCCTGCTACTAAACTTGATTTCGTAGAAGAGCCAGAGTTAGATACTTCTACTCACCAACCACAATTTCCTCAGTCTCAAGAATTTAAAGAAACAGTAGAGAAGCAAGATATAGGAAAGAGTGAAAGTATTCCTGGATTTGAGTATAATAAAGAAGAGTATCCTTATGGAATACCTATTCCTGGAGCTCGTAAAATAGGATTTGGAACTGAGAGAGTAGTTGAAGGATTAGATACTACTGCGGCATTAGTAACTGGTGGTCTGACTGGAGCTATTGGAACTGGTATAGGTGTAGCAGAATCTCTAGGTAGGATGGCATTTGCTGATCTTACTAAACATACTCCTCAAGAAGTTATAGCAGATGCTTGGTCTGAGGGATTTGAAACTCAGGCTTGGGTGATGAATAATTTTACTTACATGCCTAGATATGTTGATGGGGCTAAAGTAGTAGAAGCAGTATCTTGGCCATTTACTAAAGCTCATGAAAAAATAGATGAAAAAGCTGCTAAGAATAATTGGAGCGAAGAAAAAACAGAAGCAGTACATTTAGCTGCTGATACTGCTTTTTTTGCTATTCCTATGGCTACTCCTAGACTTAGAGTTCTTGGGTCTAGTGCAATTAAAAAGATTCGTGAGAATAAAGCTAATACTTTAACACCAGAAGAAATTGGAGCACTTAGAGAAATAGGTGAGGGCTGGAAAGATTTAATAGCTATTGAGAATGTTGAAAATTCTGCTAGGCATAGAATTAATAGAGTAGTTAAAGAATCGGAAGATACTACGAATCAAGTTAGTAAAGCTACTGATGGAGAAATAATTGATGCAGATTTTGCTATTCTTGATGAAGCAGACATATCACCTAAATCTTCTGTTACTCCAGTTACTTGGAAACAAGGTATTACTGGTGGAATTTATACTAGCTCTGATGGATTTAGTGCTAAGAAAGTTAATAGTAAAAAATGGCAATTACTTGATGCTGACGGAAATGTAATAGATACTGTTCCTACTCTTACAGCAGCTAAAGCATTGCATGAAAGAAATAGAGGAAGTAGTAAGAGAGTAAAAGTTGATACTGATGAAGCTGTAGTAGATCATGAGTTTTATATGAGTAAGGAACAGACTGCTAAAGAAGCAGTCGATCTTAATAGAATTGAAGAATTAGTTGAATCAGGAAAGTATAAGAATACTATAAATAATGTAGATTCTAATCAGGTTAGGAAGATAAGAATAGTTAATAACTTAAACAGAGCTTTACATGGCGATAAAAATATTAAGCTAACTGAAGTACTTAGTGACATAAGAAGAGAGATAATGGAAGTTAGCGAGAGGATGAATTCTGCTACTGCTACAGAAAAATTAGCTTATGAAAATTATGTTAGATTTTTAAAATCTGCTGTTGAATATTGGGGATTAGTTAAGACTAAATCTTATAAAGAGTTAGGAGTAGAAAGTGCTATCGCTAAAGATTCTTCTGTTACTACTTACTCAAATCTTGATCCTACACTTATTGGTAAGTTAGTAGCTGGTCTATTCAAAAAAGACCCTGATTATAGAAGAGTAAAAGATCCAGCTACTCAACAAGTATTAGCATATGCAGATAAATCTAGAAATCCTAGAGCTTCTAGGGCTGAAAGAATTAAGCAAGCTGAGATGGAAGTAATGTCTAAGTGGTGGGATGCCAGAGCAAAAGCACTAGATTTATTAGATCGCCACGGTTCTGAAAAAGCTCATGCAGTACATAAAAGATATTCACTTTCTCAAGGTGCTAATACTCTTGCTAATGAAATGATTTCTAATATGCGTAAGAGTGTTTATGGTAAAATGTCAAGGGCTGATAGGAAGTGGATTGATGTAGTAATGTTCTTACGCCGAGTTGTAGCAATAGATGAAGCTAGAGAAAGTGGAGGAGCTAAGCCTGTTAATCATCCTAATATTAGTAAACAAGCTATGCAAAGATTAGG
>Ga0272441_10004931_pt1 | contig 23684 bp, 17 predicted proteins | sample SSMProp6N_FD_193582 | JGI IMG/M metagenome (GOLD analysis project Ga0272441, IMG submission 193582) | Marine sediment archaeal communities from Little Sippewissett salt marsh, Falmouth, MA, United States - SSM-Prop-6N | ecosystem: Environmental > Aquatic > Marine > Wetlands > Sediment ...
TGGTCAGCAAACCCTTGCTTATTTCTGGAGCCCTTAACGGCTTGCACCGTTTGCCGGTACGACTGTCGTCATCCCTTTCTAGCGCCAAGTCGAAAGACAGGGCGTGGCTAGACTACGGCCCCACATCCAACAACAATTTACATGTTCACAATATATACATTTCCTGAAAAGCAAGCGAAACCTTAAAAAAGCTTGAGTATGGATGATAAGAAGGTTGCCGGCCATAGGGTGTGGGACCCACCTGATCCCATTCCGAACTCAGAAGTTAAACCACGCTCCGTTCCTGGTGATAGTGTGGTCTTCGGCCACGTGAACCCAAGAAAGCTGGCAATCACTTCTAACTTTCTAAACATGAATCAAGCTATGCTGTTCTTTTGTATAACTGGTTTCCTAACATGTTCCGATACTATTTCTTGGAAATACTCAAAATTTATTACACACCTCTTGCTTTGTGAGGGAGAGTGGATTATATGCTTCCTCAAATGGCAAGTTTGTTCGGTGGAGGAGACAATATTGTCTCATTAATCTTTCAGCTGGTATTCACTGGTATCTTTGTTGTCTTCATGTTTTATGGTCAGCGCGTACAGATGATGGTGATGCTCAGAGAAGTTGAAACACATCTGCGTCGCCTTAAGTTCATGAGAGACGATGGACACAAAGTAGCTGTAGAGACGATTAAGCAGGTAGGAAAACCTGTAGGAGACCCCAGCGACAGGATTAACCAATTTATGGAATATATTGCCATAACTCCTCAGACTATGGATCCGAATGGCATTGTCTGGAAGCTGGAACATGTTCTTGATGTTAGAGATGATCGCTTCAAAGATGAAGTAAAGCTTATGGCACCTGAAGCAGATGAGACACAACTTAACAACTTGGAGAACACTTTGGAGGCAGCTATGGCACTCCACATGATCTACAAAGTTATCCGACATTTCTATCTTTTGGGCAAAAAAACCTTGAGCCTATACGTAATCATGCAAATCCAGATGGTTTTGCCTCTCATAATGCAGCAGGCAGAAGCCTACGCCCAAGCATTAAGAGCATTCTCAGTGGGTCAACCCATAGGCGACGGGGCTGGACCATTAGTTGCCGCCAAGCTGATGCAAGGATACGAAGCAAAAGATGTTGCAAAGGACATGGTTGCAGCTGAGGTGCCCATTGAGGGTCGAACAGCTTATGTCATGAAGGCTAAAGGTCCAGGAGGAAACGTGGGCAAGCCTGGGGATGGCATAAGGAATGTCATAAAGGAAAAGAAAGGAAAAATTGCCACAGTCATTATGATTGATGCGGCGCTGAAACTTGAAGGAGAAAAGCCTGGAGAGATAGCTGAGGGAGTAGGCGCTGCAATTGGCGGACCAGGAGTCGAACAGTTCAAAATAGAGGATGCTATCCTCAAAGACAAGATTCCTCTCAATGCAATTATTGTTAAGCAGGATCTTGGAGATGCTGTTTCGCCGATGCGTAAAGAGATTTTTGATGCCGTTGACCCAGTGATTGAGAGGATAAAGCGCCTGGTTCTGGAAAGAACCAAGAAGGGCGATAACATAATAATAGCGGGAATCGGAAACACGATAGGAATAGGACAGTAAGTGAAGAAGATGACTGACAAAGTTGAGACAGTAAAAAGGATTTCTCCATTTCTTCTTGTGTTAGTACTCATAGTATTCATTCTATCATTGAGTGCCCTCTTTATGGCAATGCAGTCTATTGCAGACCAAACGGACCTACTTAATTCATATTCATTCTTGGTTATTGGAGTCTTTGGACTAGCCATATCAGCATATATGCTATTGCAGACAAAAGGCAAGCCTTCCCACATGTCCCTTGAACTGCCACGAGTGCTAACCACTCTAGAGTGCCCAAAATGTGACTTCAAGAGCATCAGAGACTTTCAGAGAGAAGACTATGTCTTCAAAGAGACAGGATCTTGCCAGAAATGCAATGAACCAATGAAAATCACGGCAATCTACCGTGAAGCTAAGAAAAAGAAAGACTAACCATTTTTTAGGTTAGCACTTCACAGCCATCTTTTGTTATGAGTATCGTGTATTCTGCTTGTGCCACAGGCTTTCTGCTTGCTTCAACAAAAACGGGGTAGCCCATCACAGATTTGGATGACAGAAGTTCATGGAATGCACTTTTGTAGCTACTGTGGGAAGCGAACTTGTTTAGCCACCGTTCAGCGAAGGGCAGAGTCAGGAAATTGGTTTTGATATGCTTTAGAATCTTTTTGGAATAGGGGTTCTGTAGGGACTTGTGTTTTTGGTAGCGGAAGATGTAGGCTTCTGGCAAGTTGTCAACTCTGCCTGCCCCATTCGAGAGGGTTACGAAAGGTTCAACTCCGTAGACTTCGCCTTCTTTGATTCGGGATGTGGATAAGTTGAAGGCGTTGGGCAAGGATTTTCCTGCGTGTATTATGTAGCGTCTGATGAGGTGCCCTGTAAGGTTTGAGACAGGTTTGTATCCACGGACTTTGATTGTCTTCTGGATTGTTGCTCCGAAACGTGCCACGGGCAGTCCGGGTCGAAGTATCTCCACAGCCTTCGCCAGAGCCTCTTCTGCTGTGCTAACCATGTCATCATATTCGGGGTCGAGGCAGACGGTTGTTGCTGTGTCTGCTATGTAGCCATCAACGTGAACGCCAATGTCCACTTTGACTATGGCTTTTTCGGGTACGACCTGTTTGTCGCCTGGGGGCGACGTGTAGTGTGCGGCAATCTCATTAACTGAAACGTTGCATGGAAAAGCGGGTTTTCCTCCTTTTTCTCTGGTCATGCCTTCTACTTTTTCGCAGATGTCAATGAGGGGCATTCCTTCTTTGACAGTTCGTCGGATTTTTTCGCGGATTTCTCTTGCGATTTTGCAGGCTTGTTTCTGCTTTTTCAGTTCTTCTTCAGGGACTGCCATACTCATGCACTAGCTTCATTAAACCATCTGGAGAGTTAAAAGAGTTAAGGATACTTGGTTAATGTTGCAAAGGGATATTTTCTTTAGAAAACCTTTAAACAGATAAACTCTACGGTTTAGCAAAGGTGGAACAAAGGTTGACCGCTTCAGGTGACAAGAAGTCGACGCTTGACCCTTGGGGAACAACGGTGGTTGAAGATTACAATCACCTTTACGAAGAGTTTGGCATACAAAAATTTGATGACCTCTGTTCTGTTGTGCCGAACCCAAACATGTACATGAGAAGAGGCGTAATTTTTGGTCACAGAGACTTTGGTCGTGTGTTAGCTGCAATGACAAAAGGGGAAGACTTTGCAGTAATGAGCGGAATAAAGCCCACAGGCGAATTCCATTTAGGAACCCTCATGACAGCCAAAGAAATCATCTACTTTCAGCAGCAGGGAGCCCAAGCATTCTATGCCATTGCAGACATAGAAGCATACGAAGACAACAGACTGAGTTTCGATGAGACTGAAAGGATTGCGGTGGGCAACGTTGCAGACCTGTTGGCTTTAGGCTTCGACCCAAAACGGGGGCACATTTACAGGCAGTATAAGGAGCAGCGGGTCAGGGACTTGGCGATTCATTTTGGCGCTGGCGTAACTTTAGCCACAATGAAAGCCATCTACGGCGAAAGGCATATTGGCTTGTATCTTTCGGCTCTTGTGCAGGCGGGAGACATTCTGATGCCTCAACTCAAGGATTTTGGTGGACCAAAACCAACTGTGGTTCCCGTAGGAGTAGATCAAGATGCGCATCTTCGTTTGACTCGTGATTTGGCTAACAAGTTCCGCCGCAAATTCAAGTTTATTCCTCCATCATCGACTTACCACAAGATTTTGAAGGGGTTAGATGGTTCTCCGAAGATGTCGAAACGGAATCCTATGAGCTACTTCACTTTGAACGAGACGCCTAAGGCTATTGGCAAGAAGATTATGAGCGCCTTCACTGGCGGCAGAGCTACCGTGGACGAGCAGAAGGAACTGGGGGGGATACCAGAAATCTGTCCCATCTATGAGATTGAAATGTGCCATTTTGTTGAAGACGATAACGATGTGATGGAAACTTACAAGTGCTGTAAATGCGGAAATCTCCTCTGTGGAGAACACAAGGTTCGGACAAAAAAGATTGTTACACAGTTTGTCGAAGACCATCAGAAGAAACGGGAGAAACTTGTGGACAAGGCACGAGAAATACTCGGAGTCAATTAGACCGAAGACGCCTTCCTTTGCGTCAGAAGTTGAAACCTTTAAAGCCATCTTACTATAAAGCTAAAACAAGTTCACATTTCATACATTGACTTGCGTGTGTCATGGAGGAAAAGACAGGTGCCTGAACTCAGGGAAAATGAACAGAAAACATTGCTAGCCCTAGAAAAGCTGAAAGGAAGGGCTCCAGTAGAGCAGATAGTCAAAACCGCAGGCTTGGCTCACGCCGCAGTAATGCGAGCCTTTCTCACCCTTACAGAAAACAAACTGACCAGAACCCACGAAAAAAAGCAGACCATAATTATGTTGAGTGCAGAGGGAGAAAGTTATGCAACTGTTGGTCTCCCAGAAAGACGGCTTCTTAATGCGATAGTTAATCTTGGGGGAGAAACAAAAGTTAACGTTGCCGTTGAAAAGGCGGGCTTAGAAAAGCAGTTTATGTCAGTGGCTTTGGGTTGGCTTAACCGTAAAGGCTGGGCAACCATAAAACAAGGCAACCTGAAGTCGCTGAAGGAGCCGCAGCAAGGAAACGACGAGAAACTTCTAAAACTTCTGTCCGAGAAGGGGTCACTGGTTGTTGAGGAGCTTGGTCAGGAATTTCGGAAAGCTGTTTCTGTTCTGAAGGGCAGGAAACTTGTGGAAACTGAAGAGAAGACCATTCGGGAGCTAGAGTTAACTGAATATGGATGGAATCTGGTCAAGAAGGGGATACAGATTCAGGAGGAAGTTAGTCAGCTAACTCCAGAGCTTATCAGAACAGGAAACTGGCGCAATGTGAAGCTTAGAAAATTCAATGTTGAGGCTCCAGGTCCTGAAGTTCTGCTTGGAAAAATTCATCCAGCCCAGCAGATAATTCAGCAAATCAGAGAAATTTTCCTTGAGATGGGTTTCACCGAAATCCGAGGCTCAATTGTTCAGACGGCGTTCTGGAACTTTGATGCTCTCTTTCAGCCTCAGGACCACCCAGCCAGAGATGTGGTTGACACTTTTTATCTATCCAAACCAAACAAGGGCAAACTTCCTGACAAAAAAATTGTGGAGGCAGTTGCGAGCACTCACGAGAATGGTGGGACAACCGGTTCAAGGGGTTGGGAGTATTCTTGGAGCCCAGAAGAAGCAAAACGATTACTATTAAGAACTCATACGACGGCTGAGACCATCCGTTACTTGTCGGAACACAAGGAGCCTCCAGTTAAGGTGTTTTCTGTGGACAGGGTTTACCGCAACGAAAAGCTAGACTACAAGCACTTAGCCGAGTTCCATCAGATTGAAGGAATAATTATGGACAAGAAGGTGACGTTGCGGGATCTTATGGGAACGTTGACAGAATTCTATCATAAGCTGGGGCTGGAGAAGGTGCAGTTTTGGCCTAGCTACTTTCCGTACACGGAGCCTTCGATGCAGTCTACGGTTTATGTTCCTGAACTGAATAGTTGGGTTGAGTTGTGTGGGATGGGAATTTTCCGTCCAGAAGTTTTGGCTCCGTTTGGTGTAAAGCATCCTGTTTTGGCTTGGGGGGGAGGCTTGGAGAGGCTGATTCTTCTTAAGCTTGGTCTCGAGGACATCAGGCTGTTGTATAAGAATGATTTAGGTTGGATAAGGAGGACTCCAGTATGCCAACGATAACACTGGAAAGGGGCAGATTCAGCCATTTTGTTGGGCGAGACCTTAGCGTGGAGGAGATGGCAAAGTGGCTTCCGTGGCTGGGAACCGACACCGAAGAAGTCGGCGCAGACTACGTCAAGATTGAGTATAACCCGAATAGGGTAGATTTCTGCAGCTACAGCGGAGTTGCCCGAGCCTATCGGGGACTGATGGGCTGGGAAACGGGAATGTCCACTTTCACACTAAAACAAGGAAACATCACTCTCAAGGTGGACAAGAGTGTTGCTGAGGTCAGACCATATGTTGTTTCTGCTGTTGTCCGAGACCTAGACATCGACTATGATGCCATCCGGGAGCTTATGGAGATGCAGGAGGCTCTACACTGGATGATAGGCAGAGACAGAAAAAAGGCATCCATCGGAGTCCACAACTTGGATGCAGTTAAGCCTCCTTTCTCGTATGTTACATGTGCCCCAGACGAAATCAAATTCATCCCATTAGACAAGACAGAGCCGATGACGCCACAAGAGGTCTTGGAAAAACATGACAAAGGCATGGCCTACAAGGGTGAAGTGGATTGGGCTTCACGGTATCCGCTGATTTTGGACAGCAATGGAGATGTTCTTTCTTTTCCACCCATAATAAACGGCGAATTAACTCGCGTAGTCGAGGACACAAAGAACCTTTTCATTGACGTCACAGGCACTGAACTGAATGCTATTTCAAGAAGCCTGAATGTTCTGGTTACTGCCTTGGCGGACATGGGCGGTAAAGTAGAGACTGTTCCCGTTGAATATTTTGATCGTACTTTGGTTACGCCAGACCTTACTCCACAGAAGATGCAGCTGCATACGACGTATTCTAATGAGCGTTTGGGTCTCAATTTTTCTGATGCAGAGACCATTGAGGCGTTGTTGAAGTCTAGGCTTGACGCAAAACAGGCTGAGGCAGGTGTTGTGAATGTTACGATTCCTGCTTACCGAACCGACATACTGCATGAGATCGATTTGGTTGAAGATGTTGCCATCGGCTACGGCTACTACAATTTGACACCAACAAAGCCTGCGACTGTGACTATTGGCAAGCAGCACAGGGTTAATGTGGTGGCGGGGGATGTTAGGCAGATTATGATTGGTTTGGGTTTTGTGGAAGCCCTGAATTTTGTTCTTGCCAACGAGGTTGACCACTACCAAAAGATGCGACGAAAGCCTGAGGATCTTGTGACGTTGGCGAATCCTGTGTCTACAGAATACTCCATAATACGGAATGACCTGCTGCCCAGCCTCATGAAGAATCTGGCAGACAGCAAGCATCACATCTTTCCGCAGCGAATGTTCGAAGTCTCCGATGTAATCACACTTAACCCAGACACAGAAACGGGCACTGAACGAAGAATACATGCTGCGGCGGTTTCTTCTCATCCAGCAGCCAACTTTACAAAAATAAAATCATTTTTAGATTCTCTGCTAATGAACCTTGGCTTGAAAGATGTGACAGCAAAGGAGACAAATCATCCAAGCTTTTTGGCGGGCAGAGCAGCCACAGTATCATTAGGAGATATGGAAGTTGCTGTTGTCGGAGAAATTCATCCTGAAGTTCTTAACCATTTTGAGTTGGAGAATCCGACAGGCGCCTTCGAAATAGACCTCCAGAAAATTATAGATGTCTGAAAGTGAGTTCTCGTTTGATGTATGGAAAAGCTTAATGTTCTCTTGTGTAAGCTTCTTTAGTTGCGATGATAGTGTAGGCTGGAGCATAATCCTGCCGGAACCTTATGCGGGCTCATGCAGACGGACCTGACAGAGGATGGTGTGTTTCATCTACCGTTGATGAAGGGTCAACCCAGGCATGGGACACGGTGGGCGCGGGCAAAACCAACCCACGTGTGAGAGAGCTCATCTGAGAAGAGCGTTTTGCTCCCTCTGTGAGGATGAGAGTTAGTTGCGTGGGACACACCCCCCGCGATAAAAATTTGATAAATAACAATTTAACTGTCAGTTCATAATCAAGAGACGTTAACCAACGCCTGCGGAGATGCTGAACCCCCACACCTAGTTTTATAATATTAAACAGGTTATCCTTTCACCCGTAAGACTGTTCTTGTTCGAAATGCATATATCAACAGATGGGTTGAAACACCAAATATCGGTGCAGGCCTTGCATTTGATTTTGTGAGATTTATTTTATTTGATGCAGTCGAACGGGTAGTATTTATTGATACTGATGCGATTATTGAAGCTTTAGAGGAGACCAGTGTTGAGACTTCCAATGCAAGAGATTTTGTTTTCAATCATTCTCATTCTTCGATGATGGGAAAAGATCCAAATGATCAATATGAGGATTATCCTAATGTAATGTGCTTTCAGTGGCAAGATGGAGTTCAACTGACAGTTGATCCTAGAAAGACAATGGAAGAAGAAGGAGCATCTTTGACTTTTCCTGATTGATCTAGACCATGGGACTAATTGAGTTGAACTAAGAAAAAGATTGTTTATGTAGAAAAGAATTAAATTCTCATCATTAAATAGGTATGCTCTAACAAATGGAAAATGGGGGACAAATAACTTGTTGATTGCTGAGATTCTGATCAGTGGATTGATTTTAACGGGATTATATTCCTTGCTGTCCCTTGGCTTTGCATTAATAACTGGCGTTGCAAGAGTGTTCAATCTTGCCCATGGGAGCCTCTATATGTTGTGTGCTTATTTCATCTTCTACCTTAAATTCATGGGCTTGGGACCGTCTATTGTTATATCTCTAATATTGACGGTAATATCAGGATTAATAATTTTTCAGTTTTTTATTGGTCCTATGAAGAAAAAGAATTTTGGTGCTGCAATAGTAACCTTATCCCTGGCATTAGGTATTCAGGAACTTGTTAAGATTTTTTGTGGTCCTCAATACAAAGCTCTTCCATACGTTGTCAACGGATACATTACTATTTTAGGTGTTAGAGTTGTGTACCAGAAGTTGTTGACATTAATAGTGTCACTTATTATTATAGTGTTGTTAGAATTGTTTATCAATCGAACGCGAATTGGAAAGAGCATAAGAGCTGTAGCTCAAAACATGGATGTAGCCAAATTAGTGGGAATTAACACACGAAACACATTCATGATTTCGATTGGAATTTCAGCGCTATTAGCAGGAATTGCAGCTGTACTTTTTGCTCCACTCAATTCTGTTTCACCAATGTCTTGGACAATAGTCTTTAGCATTTTTCCTGTAATGGTTCTTGGAGGTTTAGGTAGTCTAAAAGGTGCTTTAGTTGGGTCTGTTATTATAGCCTTTACAGAGAAGATAATAGAGTTCACCATTGGAGGAGGTTACTTGGCTCAAACAGTAACATTTGCAGTAATGCTAATTATCATCTTAGTTAGACCAAGCGGTATTTTTGGTAAGAAAATTGAAAGGTGATGAAATGACTAAAGTTAACAAACCAAAATGGGAATTTTCATCTAAAAATGTAATTTTTCTATTGCTTCTCATTTTACTAATAGGGTTTCCTCTTATTTCAAGTGGTTATTATATACTGTTGATACTTATTTTCGCAAATGTGGGGGCTGTATATGCAGCAAGTTGGGATTTGACAGCTGGAGTAACAGGGCAGTTCAGTTTTGGTCAGGTTCTTTTCTTTGGAATTGCAGGCTATGTTTCGGGATATTTGAATTTAAATTACGGTTTATCTCCATTGCTAACCATACCCATCGGAGGTGCAATGGGAGTGCTTGCGGGTTTGATTGTGGGTTTGCCGAGTCTTAGGTTGAAGGGTCCATATTTCATGATAGTGTCACTTATTTTTCCAGGAATTCTTTCAGGAATAATATTTATGTATCCTGAATTAACGGGGGGTGAGACTGGTCTTTATGGGCTATCCCCAATTTCAGATAATATTGTAATAACATATTATGCGTCTCTTTTTATGATGCTAATATCAATGTTTATACTGTTGAAAATATTAAGCTCAAGAATAGGCTTGGTTTTTAGGTCAATACGAGAAGATCCAGATGTAGCTGAGGCAACAGGTATCAATACTACAAAATACAAGCTTTTAGCGTGGGGAATAAGTGGTCTTTTTGCAGGAATAGCAGGAGGTTTTCAAACCCATCAATTAATGACAATAAATCCATTCGTATTTGGTGCAGTCTATTCTTTTCAGGCAATTCTGTATGCCATTTTTGGGGGAGCTGGAACAATAATTGGTTCAGTTGCTGGCTCATACATATTAACAACCCTTAATGAATTATTACGCTACATCACTGATTTACGTGCAATTCTATATGCTGTTGTAATGATAATCACATTTCTATTTCTCCCAATGGGAATATACCGATGGTTTGCAGTCAAGTTCAATATTGAACTGGGAACCTGGAACGGATTGAAGAAATTAAGAAGGGAACCTTATGACCCCGATTCTTGAAATAAAAAATCTTAATAAACGGTTCGGAGGAATCACGGCCGTTAAAGATTTTGATCTCCAAATAGAAAAAGGGGAAATTGTTGGTTTAATAGGTCCAAATGGTGCTGGAAAAACAACACTCTTTAATTTAATTACTGGTTTTCTTAAACCCGATTCAGGAACAATATTGTTTAAAGGTAAAAACATCACAAAACTCAAACCACATAAAATAGCTAACATGGGATTAGTTAGAACATTTCAATTAATTAAACCATTCAAAAGAATGCTTGCCATCGAAAACGTTGCAGTAGGATGCTATTCGGATAGATTCAAGAAAGAACAGAAAGCGGATGTTCCTCAGAAAGCATTTAATACACTTAAGCGGGTGGGTATAAATCCTCCAGAAACATTCAAATTTGCTTCTTCTTTATCGCACGGTTATTCGAGGCGTTTAGATATTGCCCGTGCTCTTGTTCTCGAACCTGATGTTTTATTATTGGATGAACCTTTTGGGGGACTTGGGACAAAGGAATCCAAATTATTGACACCTTTGATCAAAAAACTGCAAAAAGAAGACGATCTTACTTTAATAATTATTGAACATAAAATGCGACAGCTCATGAAGTTAGCAGAGAAATTGGTTGTAATGCAATTTGGAGAAAAGATAGCTGAAGGTAACTGCAAGGAAATAGCTAATGATCCTAAGGTATGTGAAGCTTATTTAGGCAGAGGAGGGAATGGTTATTCTTCTTGAAGTAAATGATCTATCAGTTTTTTATGGAAAAGCTCAGGTTTTTCATGATGTTAACTTAAGGGTTGACAAAGGAGAAATTGTAGCTATCATTGGACCCAATGGAACAGGAAAAACAACGCTGCTCCGGACAATATCGGGTCTTCATAGAGCAGCAAAAGGAAGTATTACTTTCTTGGGCGAGAGAATAGATAGCTTGCCGTCCTATGAAATTGTGAAGAGGGGAATTGCGCATTGCCCTGAAAGGTATAAATTATTTCCTGAGATGACAGTTTTGGAAAATATTGAAATGGGAGCCTTTGTGCGAAAGGATCGTTCCGGAATTCAAGCAGATTTAGAAGAAGTTTTTTCTCTTTTTCCATTACTCGAAGAACGTAAGAGTCAACAGGCTACGACTCTAAGCGGAGGAGAACAACAGATGCTGGCTATTGCAAGAGCACTCATGTCAAAACCCAAACTATTGATGCTTGATGAGCCTTCCTTGGGTTTGGCTCCAATAATTAAAGATAAGCTTGTTAATGCGATTCGGGAAATCACAAAGAGAGGAATTACCATAATGATGATTGAACAAGATGTAGAGTTGGCTCTAATTCTTTGTAATAGGGGTTACGTTTTCGAGGAAGGAACAGTGATTATGGAAGGAAGCAAAAAATTCTTGAAAGGAAATCCAAAAATTCGAGAGGCCTACTTGGGAATAGTCTAAATTCGTTGAGAAACTATAACGCTCCTAAGAGAAAAACTTGAGATTACCAAAAATTAATAGAAAAATGTTGTTAGGTAGATTTTGTTAAGCATATTGGGTTTTTTATGTATTCCTGATTTCTCAGTTTTTTTACTAGTATTGACTTTTTGCAGTCTAATGGGTCATCACTTTGGAGTATGCTGATTTCTCCATCGAAGAGGTTTAGTACGGTTGTTGCTTGGTCGGGAGGATGCTCTTTCGGGTCCATAACAGCCAATATCGTAAAACCTTTTGCTCCCAAATCAGTAATCAAACTAGAAATCCATTCCCTTGTTGTATTGGTTCCATGCTTCACCAAAACATCGGAAAGAATTTCAACACAAATCCGCTTTTTGGTCACAGATGGGTCTATGTTTCGGATTGCTTTGGTTAATGCTATGCCAAGATTAGTAATGTCCGCTTTACCTTGAAGCGTATAGACATTTGGCATGTCGGAAACTTGGGTTTTAGGTTTGGGATTGCACAAGAACAAAAAGAAATTAGGATTCTCCAACAAACCCTCTAATCCAACAGCCTCTGATGCAATATAGAAAGTGACCTCTTCTTTAGTTCCAGCCTTTAAGAAATTTTTTACTATCAGTTCTCGTTCGTCACATGGAGATCCAGACAAAACAACAGAATACTCCTTTGGAATACCACCCAACAACAAAGAATCTAGTTCTTCTGTTCCAGTTTTTGCTCTATCTTCGAGAATTACTTCTTCAACATTGATTTCCACTGTTTTTAGTTGAAGGGATTTATTCTGTCCATGCTCATCCAAATAATGGACTCGAGGGTTCAGTTTATATTTTCCTTTCTTTGATGGTTGAAGAACGAGTTTTGCTTCTACCAATTTTAAGGGCGTAATTTGTTTTCCTTTCATATTGAGAGTAGTATTTTCTATCCGATAAATCTCAGGCTTTTTTACCACAATAAAGTTTGAAGGAACAAAATCATCAACCCTCAATAGTAAGGCGGGTTCTCTGCCAGCATTCACAAACTCAACAGATAAACAGAAAGATTCGCCAACTTTCACTTCCTTCAATCCCGCAACAAGATTTGCTTGAACATTTGCATGCTCAAAGCTTTCTAGACCTACTGATACTTCACTGGTTGGAGTGGGAGCTGCAAAAGATTGAGTTGTTGAAGCAATTGCAGGTGCTCGCATCACTTGACTTAAGGAAACAGCCAGTGCTTTTTCTTCTCTAACATTCGATAAAATCTCTTGCACCTGAGCTGTTTTCTCAGGCTGCTTCGCTTTCAGAAAAGAACCAGCAGCAATCTGAAGCAGGTTCTCAGCCATCTGGTAATGCTTGGCTCTTTTTTCTTGGTCTAATTCATTTTCAGCTTGATTAATAAACGCATAAGCATCAAAAAGACGTTGAGTAGCTTTAGCATATTCTGAAGCGTTCTTGTATCCAGCTTTCAGGTAATTTATGGCAGCATTTTTGATGTAACCTTTTGCTTCATTGTGTTTTTCTATGTCTAGTCTTGTCTGATATTCGGCTCCAGCAGCTAAACCTCTACAGAAATTGCTGTTTCCTAAAGCCCATAAGCTTGCCTTTCGGGTATAACAGTAATCCTTTGCTTGTTCGAAAAGTTCTGCAGCCTCAAGATACGATTCAGAAGAGGTTGTCTCTTCTGCATTTGCCATGTTCCCCCAAGCCTGACAAAGAATCGCAACATATTCTAGTTCTTTACGTTCAGGCTCAAGAACCGTCTTTTCAACAATTGCATCTATCTTCTGTGTTGCTTCTCCATATTTTCTTGAGCTCTGAAGATAGTTTCCTTTTCGGTCTAGAAGTTTTGCTTCTTCCATAAGAATTCTGGTTTCACAGTATTTCCGTCTAAGATCAGAAGCCTCAAACAGTCTCTGATTCATTTCTTTTTCGCTAGGAGACGTGATTTCATCAACTTTTTGCCTAATAGACTCTTCAGCTCTTCTGAACTGTTCAAGGGCTTCTTGGAATGATTGTTCTGCTTGCTGAGTTTCTTCATTTCTGCTTTGACTTTCAGCCTTTTCCATATACGACCAAGCAAGATAATTAGGAGCTAGATACTTCCATGAACTGGTCGATTCATGAAGTTTGGTAGCTTTCTTATAGTGCTGCTGTGCCTCTTCATAATCTTCAATAGAATGGAAATGTCTAGCTTGTTCGATTTGACTCCATGCCTGCATGTAGAACGAATAGTCTTTGTAAAAGTTATTGAATTGAGGAATTTTTTTGCCAGTAAGATTGTATGATTGTGACGCAGATTCGTAGTTTTGAGAGGCTTCTTGGTGTTTGCCTTCTTGGCTTTGAAGTTGAGCTATGTGCCAATATGATTCGGCAGCATGAGCAGACAGCTCTAATTTTGTATAGGCTGAAGCTGCTTCACTATAAGCTTCTATCGCTCCAGAAAGCGTCGTTCTCTCGTTGGTTATGTTATAGATTTGCTGAAGGATTTGTCCGAGTTTGTTACTATGCTTCCCTCTTATTTGGACAGTATAAACATTTTCAGGCATTTGCGCCCGGACCAGTAATTCATCGCTCTTCTGTAAGCTATTGAGAGCTTGCTTCAGAATTTCAACCTTTTTCGTCTTGTTGCTTTCTATATCTGCTAGCCCTTGTAGGCGAAGAGTGAAAAGATAATATCCAAGGCTTTCAATTGCATCGTGATGGGGAAAGAATTCTTCAGAATGAGTCAAGTATTCTTCATGAGATAATTTCGCTTCGATAAATAACGCCTTTTTTTCTTCAATTTCACTTTTCATTAACCCCAACAAAAATAGCCCTGAACCCAAAAGAGAATAGAAACCTCCACGAAGCCTTTTCCATTCCTTAGAAAGTTTCAGAGCATTTCGACTCATCTCAATGGCTTTTACCAACATAGCTTCCCTGTTTGTTGCGTCAGTTTCACCTACTGCCATCATAATAGTCGCTACAATTTCACTAGAATAACCTGTGAGAACACCAATCATGTGATCCATAATTTGGGATATACGGATGCTCTCTTGAGCAGATGCTATTGATTTCTTACAGAATTCCCTTCGTTTATCAGGATTCTCCAGAAATTCAGCAAATTCCGTAATTGCCATGGGTCCAGGGCTTGCTTCAAAACTTAAAAGGCGATTGTCTTTTGCTATTCTTCCATATCCCAATATTTTTTCGCTGAACTCTAGCATTAATTTAATGTTAAGACTGTAGTTAGCTGCTATTCTCTTGAGTGAGACGTAAGAATTGCCTATTAGCCAAGCGTCTCCTGTTTTTGTAGATAGTTCCAAAGCTTTCGTTGAATAATCTCGGCATTTCTGAATGAGTCGAATACGCTCTTTCATGAATTCAGGTGCTACATGCAGCATGCTAAGCCAAAAGCTGGCAAAGCAGTATGCCCTAGCCATTTCGTAATCATTCTCTGTTTTTGAAAGAGATTGTATAGCTTTCTCGGCTAGGCTCAAAGCTTCTTGTTCCATTTCTACCCACTCTGAGTAATCAGTGAGCCAAAGTCGTGTATATTGGGAAAACTCGATTAGATCTGTGCATATTACACCAATAGAATGAATGTCTCCAATACTTTCGTATTCCTCTAAAGCTTGTTTTTCAAGATTCCGCCATTTGTCAAGTAGCATTTTTTTCTTTTGAACATTTTTTTCAAGCCAGGATTGAGTATAAATGGCTGAAGCTTGAGCTTGTTTGATTCTCGCTTGATTTTTTTCTTTTCTTTCCTTTCTGATTTGGATTTCGTTTTCATAGGCTTGAATAGCTAGGTTCAATCTTTCTCTGAATGTAGTGTTGGTTTGGGCTTGAAATGCTGCTCTGAAATAGCAGAAGCCAATTTGATCAATAAGGTCTGGAACTTCCGATGAATCAGTTTCCTTCAAAGCTAGGTTTGAAGCTTTCCTGTAAATTTCTGCTGCTTGGATCCACTCATACTTCTTCTCCAGTTCCTTTGCTTGATTCAGAAGAGACTCCAAGTTACTATCTTGCAAGTGAACCAACAAATTATTATTATTCTGGATGTATTGAAATAACTTTTCACTTGATTTGCCTTAGAAAATGTTAAATCAACATTGACGCTATTTCAGTTATGGTTGTAATTGGGGAGAATGCCATTTTGTTTGATTCTCAAGCATTGACCAAAATTCAATCATTTATTCTGATAGCAATTATTGCTATATCTGCAGTGGGTGCAGCATATGTTTTGTTACCTCCTGGAAATCAATCTTCTGGCACTATTAAGATTGGTGTATGTTCTGATATTGGTGCTTTTGACGACACTTGGGAGGGTGCAATACTTGCTGCCGAACAGGTTAATTCTGAAGGTGGTATATTAGGAAAAAAAATCAAAATAATTAGAGAAGATACTGATGCTATGTCTATGCCTCTTGATCCCTCCCAGGTCAGTCTGGCTGTAACGAAACTGATAACTGTCCATAAAGTAAACTTCGTGATCGGAGGATTTTCGGTTGAAGATAATATGATAATTCAGGACGTTGTTGCACAAAATAAAATAATTTTTATTGGATCTAGTTCACCAGGTGACGTGTTGACTGAGCGCGTGCAAAACAATTACGAAAAATACAAGTATTTCTTCAAATATGACCCTCCAAGTGAATCTGATCTAGCTCCGGTAGCTCGTGATACTGTTGTGGCTCTAAGAGAATATACTGGATTCAACAAATTAGCTTACATCGCAGCGGACTCACAAATGTGGAATGGATACATACAAAATGCAATAGAGCCGTTGGCTGAACTTGATGGTTTTGAACTCGTATATGGAGGTAGATTTCCTCCAGATATATTAGATTTCTCAAGTTATTTTGCGGCTGCTGAAGCTGCAGGGGCTGAAATATTGTTTCCAGTCATACTTGGACCTAACGGAATTAAATTCATTAATGAATGGTATGATCGCCAGTCACCAATGGTCATATGGGGAATAATCGCAGCTGGGACACCTAAGGACGTTTGGGAAATCACAGATGGAAAATGCGAGCATGTAACTGTAGCTATGACCCCTCAAAATTCAGGATATCCCATTACAACTAAAACTCTTCCAATGCTACAAGATTATTTGGAAAGATGGGACAAACCTCCTACATCCCTCGCAGTAAGTGCATATGACATAATTCGCTTTGTTTTACCTGATGCATTGGAGAGAGCTGGAACACTTGAAACCGAACCCGTAATTGAAGCTTTAGAAGAAATTGACGTAGAAACATCTTCAACTGGACACTTTGCAATATCTGCAGATTCTCACGAGATATTATTCGGACCTGGGTATGCTACACAATTTTATTTCCAGTGGCAAGCAAACGGAAAATTTGTTCCAGTATATCCAAGAGACTTTAAAGAACAAGAAGACGTAACATATACCTTTCCTGATTGGCCTGGACCATGGGATGACTTGGACTAAATGCTTGTTCAAAAAAGTTATAAAAAATTCTTAGCTAATCAGTTAGTAACTATGGGGTAATTTCTGTTGAATTCTAAGGCTATCACCAAAGTTCAATCAATTATTCTGATTGCCATAATTGTTGTTGCTGCAGTAGCAGCATATGTCTTGCCGAATAAACCAGAAAGTTCTGAAACAATCAAAATAGGTGTTTTAGCTGATTTGGATGCTTTCGGTAAACCTGAATGGCAAGCTGCACGATTAGCTGTTGAAGAAATCAATGAAGAAGGAGGCATATTAAGTAGACGAGTAGAACTGGTTGGTGAAGATCATGATAATGGAGTAGATCAAATCATTTTTACCAACGCTTTAACCAAATTGATAACTCAAGATCAAGCAGATTTTATTGTGGGGTTAGTTGCTGGTCAGAACGGATTTGTGGTTCAAGATATTATTGCTCAACACAAAATAATGTTTTTATCCTATGGAACAGGTCCTGAAGAAGTATCCCAAAGAGTTTTGGATGACTATAACAAATTCAAGTACTATTTCATGACCTGGTTCAATGAGACCTGTGGAAAAATAGGGATAACAGATAGCCTTATTTACGTCAGAGAAATGACTGGATTCAACAAAGTTGGTTATTTGGCTGAAGATTTGGATTGGAATAAAAACATGAGGGAAGAATTGGATGATTTTCTTCCAGAAAATGGTTTTGAGCTTGTATACAAAGGAAAGTTTCCATACAATACTGTTGATTTCTCGAGTTATTTTGCGGCTGCTGAAGCTGCAGGAGTTGAAGTTTTGTTTCCGATGATTGCAACGGAATTGGGAATACCTTTCTGTAAGGAGTATTATGATCGCCAATCTCCGATGCTTGTTTTTGGTGGAATTAATTTGATGGCATCTGACCCTAGCGGATGGGAATGGACAGAAGGAAAATGCAACAATATGGCTTTTTCTAATTTTCTAACTATGACAAGTTATCCGTTTACTAGCAAAACTTTGCAGACCAGAGATGCGTACATGAATAGGTGGGGTGAACCTATTACTTTGGCTGCAGCCAATACTTATGATACTATAAAGTTTATTTTGAAAGATGCAATTGAACGAGCAGGGACAATTGAAACTGAAGCCGTAATAAAGGCCTTAGAGGAAACTAGTATTGAAACCTCTAATGTAAGGGATTTTGTTTTCACAGAATCTCATGCTCTGATGATGGAAACAAACCCAAACAACCCTGATGCAGATTATGCTATAGAAATGGTTTTTCAGTGGCAAGATGGACAACAAGTTCCAGTCTACCCCAAAAAGATTATGGAAGAAGCAGGAGCAACGCTCACTTTTCCTGATTGGCCTGGACCATGGAACAACATCAACTAAACCTGAAATTCAAGTTAAGCATATTGGGTTCTTGATGTAGTCTTGATTTCTAAGTTTCTTCACTAATATTGACTTTTTGCAGTCTAGTGGGTCATCGCTTTGTGTTATGCTGATTTCTCCATCAAAGAGGTCAATGACTGCTGTAGCTTGGTCAGAAGTATGCATGGCAGGATTCATAACTGCTAGCATTGTGAAGCCTCTAGCTCCATAATTGGTGATCAAATCAGAAATCCATTTTCGGCTAGTTTTTGATCCATAATCTTCGAGAACCTCGGAGAGAATCTCGATACAAAACCTCTTTGGTTGAACCACGTTTTGATTTAAGCTTCGGTATGCTTTGGTTAATGCTATTCCTAGATTATTAAGATCTGTTTTGGCCTGAAGCTTAAAGACATTAGGAAGGTCAGGAACTGGAGTTTTTGGTTTGGGATTGCACAAGAATAAAAAGAAGTTGGGATTCTCCAATAGATTGTCTAATTCAACAACTTCTGTTGTGATATAGAAAGATATCCCTTCTTCCGCTCCAGCTTTCAAGAAATTCTTTATCAACAATTCTCGTTCGTCACATGGAGACCCCGACAAAACAACAGCATATTCACTTGGAATGCCACCAAGCAAAAGAGAATCTAATTCTGCTGTTCCTGTGATTACTCTATTCTCTAGAAGTACTTCTTCAACTTTTATTTCTAAAGTTTTCAATTGTAGGGATTTGTTTTGTCCCAGCTCATCAAAATAATGAACCTTAGGATTTAGTCGAAACTCTCCCTTCTTTGACGGCTGAAGAGTCAACTTCACCTCCACCAACTTCAATGGAGCAAGCTGTTTTCCCTTCATATTCAATGTAGTTTTTTCTATTCTATAAATTTCAGGCTTCTTAACCACAACAAAACTAGTTGGAACAAAATCCTCAACCCTCATCAACAAAGCAGGTTCTCGTCCTGCATTCACAAACTCAACCGAAAGACAGAAGGATTCGCCGACCTTTACTTCATTAAGAGTACTGACTAAATTGGCTTGAACGTTTGCATGCTCAAAGCTTTTCAAACCAACTGACGTTTCAGTAGTTGGAGTAGGTGCCGAAAAAGACATAGTACTTGATGCTATAGTGGGTGCTTGCATTACTTGACTCAGAGAAACTGCTAGTGATTTTTCTTCCTTAACATTAGCTAAAATATTTTGTACTTGAGCTTTCTTTTCAGGCTGCTTAGCCTTCACAAACGAACCCGCAGCAATCTGTAATAGATTCTCTGCCATCTGATACTGCTTAGCTTTTTTATTGGGATCAACTTCGCTTTCAGCTTGATTCATAAAAACATGAGCATCAAAAAGACGAAGAGTAGCCTTAGCATATTCTGAAGCCTTATTTAATCCAGCCTCAAAATAACTAGAAGCAGCATCCTTGATATACCGTTTACCTAAAGCGTTTTCTTTCAAATCCATACTAATTTTGTATCTGATACCCGCTGCTAACCCTTTACAGAAGCTGCTATTTCCTAAAGCCCAAAGACTAGCTTTTTTGGTAAAACAATGTTCTTTTGCTTTTTCAAAGAGGCCTGCAGCTTCAATGTAGTATTCGGAGGAGGTAACTTCTTCTGCCTTTGCCATCTTTTCCCAAGCTTGGCACAGAATTGCTATATACTTTAGTTCTTTTCGTTCAGTCTCTACATCAACCTTACTTACTATTGTAACGAATTTTTGTGACGCCTTTGCATAATTTCTTGAACTGTCCAGATAATTTCCTTCTCTTTCAAGTAGTTTTGCTTCTTCCATAAGAATTCTGGCTTGACAATATTGACACCTGAGATCAGAGGCTTTCAGTATTTTGGTGATCAAATCTTTCTCTTCAGTAGCTGGATTTGTGTTGATTTTGGTTTTGATGTTGGTTTCTGTCTTTTTGAAAAGTTCAATTGCCTCTTGAAACTCATTTATTGCTTCTTGGGGTTTTTCTGTTCTGCTTAATTCTTCAGCTTGTTCAAGTTTAGACCAAGCAAAATAGTTAGAAGACAAATAACTCCAATCATCAGTTTGTTCATGAAGACGACCTGCAGTCTCATAGTGAATTTTTGCTTGGCGATATTCTTCTCTAGAATGCTTATGTTTTGCTTGTTCTATTTCGCTCCAAGCCAGCATGTAATCGGAGTGGTTACTGTACAATTCTTTTAGTTTCGGATGTTTTTCTGCTGCAAGCTTGTAGGTTTGGGCTGCTATTTGGTAATTGTTTGCAGACTCTATGTTTTCGCCTAGATGATTCTCGAGTTTAGCTATCTGCCAATAAGATTCAGCTACTCTGGATTTTAGGTCTAAATTGCTAAAGTGTTTGATGGCAATTTTGTAGGTTTCTATGGCTCTGTCAAGCAATTTTTTGTCTTTGGTCAGAGTGTACAGCTGTTCCAGAATTCCCCCGAAAAAATAATAGCTTAATCCATGTCCGCCGATATTAATTTTTTCTGGAACATCATTCAAGTCTTTTTCAATTGATTCTACACAATTTTCCATAGCTAAAACAGCTTTTTCAAGTAGCTTGATTTTCTTTTGTCCCGATTCTATTTCGGCTAATTCAGCCAGTATCGAAGCTTGAAATTTGTAGGACCAACTATAAACAGTATAATCGAAAGGGGATACCTGCCGCAGCGCCTCGAACTGTTTCTCTCTGTAATATAATGCCTCTTCGAGGAATCGCTGCTTTTTGTCTACTCTTGTTTCAATCTCAGACAATCCATGTAATGCTTTGGTAAATGCAGTAAACAGAATTGGGGAGGAATGAATTGTCTCTTCCTTAACAGCTTTAACATTCTCTCGTCCAATCTTTACGGCTTCTTCCAAAAGGTAATGTTTTGTTTCAAGATTGGTTTCGATAGATGCCAAAAAATTGACTGCAGTCACATAACCGTTATAAGCGATGAAACGTTCCGAAAAATCATCAATTATCGAAAGGTAATGGATACCTTCCTGCGCGAATTTTAATGCAGTTTCTCTTTCTTCTCGCTGCTTATCAGGATCTACTTCGAAACGTGTAGCACTAGAGATACTCTGACTTGTCCAGTTGCTCCCACTACCCATGAGCTTGTTATCTTTTGTGATTGCACCATATTTTACTGCGTTGTTCCCAAATTTTATTGCATGTCCCATATTACCCAAAGCAGAATAGAATTGGCCTGCATCGAAGTTTGCCTTACTAATTAGATATGCGTCTCCAGTCTTCTCAGAGAGTTCCAAAGCCATTTTGTGGTATTTCAACATTTTTTTGTTTGTCTGATCACTAATATCATACACACGGAACCACTTGCCTAGACCATAGTATCTACTTATCCAACCGTAGGCGCGAGCAAGCTCATGCTCATCTCCTACATCAGACAATGCTGTGATTGCTTTCTCTCCATAATCAATGCCTTCTAGCATTGTTCTCTTTATTTCTGACCATGTTGATTCAAGTTGTTGTTTTTCAAACAGCCACTCTGATAGATTATTATACGTTTTTCCTATGGCTAACTGATTGCATGTTTCTTTGTAAAGTTCTAAAGCACCATTTTCAAGTTTCCATAATTCAGCAAGAAACTTTCTTCTTTTTGCAATATCTGGTGTAAGCCGTGCGTTTACGTAGGCAATCATGGCTTTGGCATGGTTTATTTTTGCTTCTTTATCTTCTGTTTTTATCTTTTGGAGAAGACTGATTGTTTTTTGGTAGGCATCAGCAGACTGTTTTAGTCTGTTTCTGAATTGCTTGTTTGTTTCAGCTTGGAATGCGGCTCTAAGAGAACAGTAACCAATCCGTTCGTGGAGTTCGGACGCTTTCTTATTGTCTTGTTGCAGCAAACTGGAGGCTTCTTTGTAGGAGTCTGCAGATTCTAGCCATTGATATTTTTTTTCTTGTTCTTTTGCTTTCTTTATAAGGGACTTTAAGTTACTGCCTTGCATAGCCATCAACAAACCATGTTATTATCATTGTACTCTTCAAATAATTTTTCACACAATCTATCATTATAGTAAATGTTAAAACTATTTTCAATGCATTGTTAAGCTAATCTCTGGAGATGCTACAGTGTTAGATTCAAAGGCTTTGACAAAAATCCAATCAATAATTCTGATTGCAATAGTTGTTGTTGCTGCAGTATGTGGAGCAGCCTATGTTTTTTGGGATGGACCAACTCAATCTTCTGAAACCATCAAAATAGGTGTATGCACTGATTTAGGAAGTGGATATGGAGATGCGACTTTGCAGGGGGCAATAATGGCTACTGAACAAATAAACGCAAAAGGTGGAATATTAGGAAAACAAATCGAACTAATTAAAGAGGATACTGATTTTGGCAGTACATCATTTGACCCATCATCTGTTAGCACTGCTATTAATCGATTAATAACATATGACAAAGTTGATTTTGTTATTGGGGGATTAGCAAATGATGACAATGCAATAATACAAGATAGTATAGCTCAACACAAAAAAATCTTCATCAGTGTTTCTGCACCAGCTGATTATTTGACAGAACGTGTGCTAGCCGATTATGAAAAATACAAGTACTTTTTCAAAGTTGCTCCACCCAATTCGACAGCCCTATCATTTGGTTATGCGGACAGTTTTGTGGCTCTGAGGGAATATACTGGCTTTAATAAGATTGCATATTTGGCGATGGATTTTTCAGTGTTTGATTCTGGTGTTCAAAATATTGAAAGTTTAGCTGAACTTTATGGTTTCGATTTAGTCTATGGTGAAAGATTTCCTCCAGGGACAATAGATTTTTCAAGTTATTTTGCTCAAATCGAATCTTCTGGTGCTGAAATTTTAGCTGGGAACATGTTTGGAGATGAAAGCATCGCGTTTATTAAAGAATGGTATGATCGTCAATCTCCAGTAGTGATTTGGGGAAGCAACCTTGCTTCATCTGATTTCTCATTTTGGGAAATTACTGATGGTAAATGTGAATATGAGACCGTGCCATCTCCTGCAGTGATGGCTGGATATCCTGTAACAAATTATACATTAGCTGTTAGAAATGCTTACATTGACCGATGGGGTGCAGTGCCTAGCCCTCCTGCAACTGCTGCTTATGATATTATTCGATTTATTTTGCCTAATGCAATTGAAAGGGCTGGATCAACTGAGACTGAAGCAGTATTGAACGCGTTAGAAGAGGTGGACTTAAAAACCAGTACTTCTCAGCGTTTCCTATTTTTGGATTCTCATGATGTGATGTATGGTCCAGGATATGATGTTCAATATTTCTTTCAGTGGCAAGATGGAAAAAAAGTGATTATTTATCCACGAGAATTAAAAGAGGAAGCAGGCTCACTGTA
>Ga0272441_10004932_pt1 | contig 23680 bp, 15 predicted proteins | sample SSMProp6N_FD_193582 | JGI IMG/M metagenome (GOLD analysis project Ga0272441, IMG submission 193582) | Marine sediment archaeal communities from Little Sippewissett salt marsh, Falmouth, MA, United States - SSM-Prop-6N | ecosystem: Environmental > Aquatic > Marine > Wetlands > Sediment ...
ACAAGCCGATTCGGACAGCCAGATGCCCCAAATGCTCCAGAACGCAGTTGCCCTGTCCCCGAAAAAAGTCAGAATCAGGGGTGAATAGCGAAAGTCGGGCTAGAGACCGCCAATGCGCGCGAGCCCGCCTGCCCCCTCAAAGAGGGGCGGGCAAGGTGGACGCGAATGAACCAGAAAGGCAGGAGTTGCCGTGTTCTCAGCCTGCATGCCGTTTACGGTACTGGCTCGGGCTCATGCCCGCGACGTTTCGGAACGTGCGTGAGAAATGGAATGAGTCTCGGAAGCCCACGGCGCGTGCGATCTCTTCGATGCGCAGCCCCGTATGCGCGAGCAGGAACCGGCTCTGCCCGATCCGCACGGACTTGAGATAGCGCATGGGCGTCGTGTCCAACTGGGTCCGGAACAGCCTGCCGAAATGGTCGATGCTCAGATTTGCGGCCGCCGCGATGTCCGACAGCGCCAGGTCGGGATCGGCGTAGTGCAGCCCGATGAACTGGATCGCCGCCCTGACCGCGCTGGGCATCACGTCGCCCTCTTCGCCCGGTGCGGCCTGGCCTTCCTCCAACACGGTGGCGAGCAGGTTGAGCACGGCCGCCTTCACGAGAAAACGCAGCGCAACGTTGCCGCCCGCGTTCTGCGCGGGGTCATAGGCTGTGCGGCCGTCCAGGTAGCTCGGCTTGGTCGCGCCCGACATCAGGCATGCGAACTGGAGCTCCTCGAACGCGCGCGTGATCCTGGCCTTGCGACGCACGGGCATGGCGCAGAACAGCGGCGCATCCGCCAGGCGCTCGAACAGCGGTTCGTCGGAAACGTCGAAGAACACACACCATAACCGCGTTTGCGCGCTTGGTGCCGGTGCGTGGTTGCCCAGGTGCACGTTGTGCAGTGAGACGTGGTCCGGTGGGATGCAAACTTGCCTGTCGCCGATGCTGAGTTGTCTGTACTGGCCACGGATCATGTGGCACAGTTCAATGTGCGGGGCGGGCGGATTGAAGATTCGACTGCCGGCCGTCCCCACATAGGGGATTGTCGGCACGCCGCTGCCGTCAATCCAGGTCAGCAGCCGCTCCAGCCACATGCAGATATCGTCCATGCCTATGCAGGTTCCCGCTATGGCTCCTGTTTCGCGTCGGACGCTAGCTTTCCGGTAGTCAGACAAGGCAGAAAGTAGCTGTTCGCGCAGATGCTTGCAAGGTAAAGTGCGCGTGATGGCGGCCGCGGGGGGCCCGATTGCTGCCTGTAGTCTGACGGGCAGCAAGGAGAATGGATGATGACGGCAGGCAAGCGTGAAGGACGGGAACAGACGGATTCTGCATTTCTGGTTGGCGCCGCGGAGGTCGATATCACGCCCCCATTGGGCGTGCCGATGGCGGGAAGCCTTAACGACAAGCGTGGCGCGGACGGGATCGCCGATCCGCTCATGCTCAAAGTGATCGTGCTGGAATCGGGCGGGGTCCGTCTCGCCTGTGCGTCCTTTGATCTGTGCTACCTGCCGCGAACGCTGGGTGACAAGGCGGTTGCGGAAGCGGCAGCCGCCACGGGGATTGCGGCCGACCACATTACCTGGAGCTGCACCCACACGCATTCGGGGCCCGTCTCTTGGGGAGAGCGCATCAAAGATCCGGACAGCCCGATGCACGAATGGCTGGCTGAGCTCCCCGCCAGGTTCGCGGAATGTGTGAAGGCCGCGGACGCCGCGCAGGTGCCGGCCCGCGTGAGTCGCGCACGCGCCTACGGCCGGGGGGTAGGCGAGAACAGGCGCTTGCGCTACAAGGACGGGCGCGAGCTGAACCGATGGGTGCTGGGCCGCGACCCGGACGAGCACCAGTGCGTCGGCTCGGCGGACCTGATCGATCCGGAAATCGGGATGCTGATTTTCGAGGATCTCGACGGGCAGATATTGTCCGTGCTTTGGACCTATGCGCTGCATGCGAACGCGAAGTTCGGCATGCAGTTCAGCGCCGACTATCCCGGTGTCACCGCCGCCAGGTTGCGCGAGAAGTTCGGGGACCAGACGATCGCGCTGTACCTGCCGGGTACCTGCGGCGATATCAATCCCAACGGCACCTACGAACAGGTCGGCAACAAACTCGCGGAAGCCATGATCCCGAAGATCGAGAGTCGTAAGCCCTGGTCGGGCCCGATCCCGCTTGCCGCGTGCAAAAAGACGATCACGGTGCCCTGCCGTGACTACATGGAGGACCAGGAACAGCGGATACGGGATTCGCTCTGGGGCCCGGCATCCCAGGATTACTTCCGCTCGGCGCAGAAGCGGCTCCAGCGCGAGGGAGTAATGGAGCGGGAAGCGGTTCTTCATGCCTGGCACCTCGGCGATACCGGCTTCGTCGCCTTCCCGGGCGAGGTCTTTGTGCGCTGGGGCTTGAAGGTCAAGCAGGAGAGCCCGTTCCCTTGGACGTTCCCCGTAGAGCTGTCGAACGGGCCGCTCGGCTATCTGATCACGCAGCAGGCCTGGGAAGCCGGCGGGTACGAGGCGCTCGTTGCATATACCGGCTTGATCTCCGTGCGCGGGGTCGAGATGATGGTGGAGGAGGGGCTCGCGATGCTGGGCGAACTGCACGCGAGCTGTGCGCAGGAGCAGACAGCCGCTGCTCCGGCTTTGGCGTTGGGATAGCGGGCGTTCTGCGGGGAAGGCGGCTGAATATCCAACAGCCAACAAGGAATACCCAATGTCCAAGTGAGAGCGGGCGGCGGAGATTTCGGTTGGATATTGGAGATTCCTTGTTGGAGACATGAAGATGAGCACAGGCGCGAATGAGAAACGAGACGAGAAACAAGCCGAGATCCTGGTCGGCGCGGCGGAGATCGATATCACGCCGCCGCTTGGCACACGCATGATGGGCGACCTCACGGGCAAGCGGCGGGTGGACGGCGTTGACGACCCGCTCATGCTCAAGGCGATCGTCTTCGAATCGGGTGGGGCCCGATTTGCCTGCGCGGTCTTCGACTTGTGCTGGCTCTACAGTAGCGTCGGCGACAAAGCGGTCGCGTTGGCTTCCGAAGCGACCGGGATCGCGTCCGACCATATCCTCTGGTCCCTGACGCATACGCATTCGGGCCCGATAACCGGGTTCTCGAAAGAGCAGTTTCCGGATAGCCCGCTGCACGCGTGGCGGGCCGCGCTGCCGTCGAAGTTCGCCGAATGCGTGAAGCAGGCGGACGCCGCGAAAGTACCGGCGCGTGTGAGCCGCGTGCGTACCTACGGAAACAAGCTCGGCGCGAACCGGCGGCTGCGGTACAAGGATGGGCGCGAACTGAACGAATGGGTGCTCGGTCGGGACCCGGACGAGCATCAGTGCGTGGGCGCGGCCGGCCCGATCGATCCGGAAGTGGGCACGCTGGTCTTCGCGGATCTCGACGGCCAGATCCTGGCCGTGCTCTGGAACTACGCGCTGCACGCGAACGCGAAGTTCGGGATGCAGTTCAGCGCCGACTATCCCGGCGTCGTCGCCGCACGGCTGCGCGAGCGGTTCGGGGAGCAGACGATTTCGGTCTACATACCCGGCACCTGTGGCGATATCAACCCCGTGCGGCCCTACAAAGAGCTGGGCAACATGCTCGCGGAGGCCATGATCCCGAAGATCGAGAGCCGGACGCCGCTCGCCGGGCCGCTCCCAATCGCGGCGTGCAAGCGGACCATCACGGTGCCCTGCCGCGATTTTGCGATGGACCAGAAACAACGTGTGCGCGACTCGCTCTGGGGCGAGGCGTCCCAGCGATATTTCCTGCGCGCGCAGAAAGAACTGCGCGAGAAGGGCCTCACCAAGCGTGACGCCATTGTCCAGGCCTGGCACATCGGCGAGAACGCCTTTGTCGGGCTGCCCGGCGAGGTGTTCGTGGACTGGGGCATCAAGATCAAGCAACAGAGCCCGTTCCCGTGGACGTTCCCGATCGAGCTGGCCAACGACGTGCTCGGCTACCTGATCACCGAGCAGGCGTGGCAGGCCGGCGGGTACGAAGCGCTCATGGCGTACACCGGCCAGATCGCCGTGCAAGGTGTCGCGATGATCGTCGACGAAGGGCTCGCCATGCTCAAGGAACTGCACGGCGCGACCGTGCAGGAGCCTGCGTCGGTGTGAGCGACATCCGGGGAAATGGAGAGACAACACACAACATGCAACATACAACACTCAACATTCAATGGGGACTCCGGGCTGCCAGGCGTCTCCAGATTGCCTGTTGCCTGTTGCGTGTTGCGTGTTGAATGTTCAGAGCGACCGAAGGGAGCTCTTCTCCCTGGGAGCGCGAGGCTATGGAAAGGGAGCAATCGGCAAGCGGCCCCGTGGCAATCACCCTGCGCAACGGCGTGCAGGTCACGATCCGGCCGTTCGCCCGTGAGGACGGCCCGGCCCTGGCGGACTTCTACGAGGCGATCCCACCTGAAGACCGGCACTGGTACGCGCCACACCCGCTTACGCGCGAGAAGGCCATGGCGCTGGCAGCCGGGGCGGGAGGCCCCGGTTCGCGGCTGGTGTGCGTGGTCCTCGAGACGGCGGACAAGCAGATCGCCGGCGAGGCCTGGTTCCGGTGGAAGAAGGCAGACAGCGCCAGGAGCACCTTCGGGATCTGCATACGCCCCGACCTGCAGGGCGCGGGCGCGGGCAGGGCGCTCATGCAGCGGTTGCTGGACATCGGCGCTGAGTCCGGGCCGCCCCTCATGTCGCTCACTGTTCAGAAAAGCAACCCACGCGCCGTCGCGCTGTACACAAAGATGGGGTTCGAGATCGTGCGTGAGCAGGTGCGCAGCGACGGGGAACCCGAGTACTACATGGAACGGCGCATGCGGGGAGCGGGGCAGGCATGAAGAGAGGAGGGCGGGTCTCCAGGCGTCCCCGCCGCAGCCACGCAGGGCGAAGGCCTGCCTGCTCACGCACGCGCTGGAATCCTTCCGCGTAATTCGCGCAATTCGCGGGCAGAAATCCCTCCGGGTTACGCTCCCCGGCCTCTTTGCCGTTTCGGTTGAGCGGGCGGCTCATGGCTCATCTGAGGGCAGCGCCGAGGCGCTGCCTCCAGAATGGCCTGGACCTGCGAACACATGCCGCAAACCTGCGCAGGTCTCGTACATGCCTTTGCAGACGCCATCTATTCGAGCCTGCTTGGCATGGCCGTATGATAGCGGTACGAGCGATGAGGAGGAACTGACCGTGGCCCTTCAGGCAGCAACAGGCCTTGCAGACATCAGCCCGCGCGGGTCGGTCTACCTCGCCGGCTATCCGCACACCGAGCGGATCTCCAGCGGGATACATGATCCGCTGCAGGCTGTCGCGTTGTGTCTGGCGAACAACGACACGCGTGTGCTCATGCTCGCCGTCGACACTTTGTTCCTGACGCCGGCGACGGCACGGGAACTGCGCCGGGAAATCGCGGAGAAGACCGGGACGCCGGCCGACAACGTCTTCATCAGCTGTACCCACACGCACTCCGCTCCGCCCGTCGCCGACATGCTTGCCTGGCGTGAGGATCCGAGCGTGGCTCCCGTGGATACGGGCTACCTCGCGCATTTCAAGGCCGGTATCATCGCGGCGGCAGTGGCCGCCACACACGCAATGCGGCCTGCCGAACTGGCCTGGACAACCGCGGACGCAGACGGGATTGGCGGGAACCGACTCGGACCCGACGGGCCCATGGACCCGGAAGTCGGCGTGCTCGCCGTGCGCGATTCCGGGACCGGGGAACTACTCGCCATCTCCGCTATCTGCGGCATGCACCCGACCGTGCTGCATGAAGACTCCACGCTCGTCTCGGCCGATTTTCCCGGCTACACGCGGGCCGCGCTGCGCGAGGCGTTCTCTGCCGGCCTCGCCGTGCTGTATCATCTCGGGCCGTGTGGCAACCTGAGCCCGCGGCGTTGCGTGCAGGCGCAAACGTTCGAAGAGGCCGAACGGCTCGGCCGGCTGCTGGCACGACGTATCGCCGCGACGATCTCAGCCATCCCGACCGAGCGGTTCCGCCGCGACATCACGCTGCGGGTTGTTGCCGGCACCGTGCCGCTTCCGGCACGGACGATGCCGGCGGTCGACCAGGCCGAAAAACGGCTGCGGCGCGCGCGCGCGACGTATCGGCGGCTCAAGCGGGAACATGCGGCGCGCGCCGAGATACGCACCGCCGAATGTGCCGTGTTTGGCGCCGAAGAAGGATTATGCCTGGCCCGCTGTCGGGTCGATGGCGCGCTCGAAGCGGTCATCGACACGCATCTGCCGGCAACCGTCCAGGTGTTGCGGATAGGCGATCGCTGTCTGGCTGGAATGCCGGGCGAGCTGTTCGTCGAATACGGGCTCGAGCTCAAGCGCAGAACGAACGGCAGCGCGTTTGCCGTCAGCCTCGTGAACGGCGAGCTGCAAGGCTACATTGTGACGCCCGAGGCCGCACGCGCCGGCGGGTACGAGGCGGACAGCCGCCTGTTCGAGCCGCAATCCGGTGCGATCCTGGTCGATGCCGCCGTACGCCTGATCGAACAGATGCAGGGCCGGCAGTCGCAGGAGCCCAACATGGGGCGATGGACCCAGCGACCGACACGATGAAAGGAGTTTTGAACCGCGAATGCACGCGAATGGACGCTAATTGGCCTTATGATTTGCGTTCATTGGCGTGCATTAGCGGTTCAGAATCTCGAATTAGCCGGAGGAGCACAACGCGATGTACCTCGCAATCGATTTCGGCTCGACCTGTTTCAAGGCCGCGGTGTTCAATGCCGATCTTGCGCGGCGCGGGCATGGCGCGTATCGGCTCCGATACCAATATCCGGTTCCCGGCCATGTGGAGCTGCCGGTCCGCGAGGTCGCCGACGGGATCCGTGCCTGTCTCGCGCAGGCATTGGCCGCCGCGGGGCCCGCCGCGCGCAGCATCCGCGCAATCGCCGTTACCAGCCAGGCCCAGACCTTCACGATCGCGGACCGCGCGGGAACGCCCCGGATGCCGTTCATCAGTTGGCAGGACACACGCGCCGCCGAAACATGCGATGCCATGAAACGACAGCCCGAATGGCGGACGTTCCGTGAGCACTGCAGCTTCGGGCAACTCATACCCGCGCTGCAAGTGTGCCTGCTGCGCCACATGCAGACGCGGGAGAAGACCGAGCGCGACCCGCGTGACCGGCTCATGCCGCTGTCCAGCTACGCGGTCTGGCTGCTGAGCGGGCAATACTGTCTCGATCGGAACCTGGCCGCCATGCATGGGTTGTACTCGTTGGCGTCACGCGATTGGTGGGCCGACGCGCTGGCCGCCTGCGGGCTCGCGCGCAGGCAACTGCCGCGTCTGCACGAGGCAGGCGCCGCCGCAGCCATGACAAGTGCGGCCGCCGAGGCCTTTGGCCTGCCCCGGGAGATCCCGATCGTCCTGGCCGGCAACGACCAGACCGCCGGCGCCTACGGCGCAGGACTGCACGAGACGGAAGCCGCCCTGCTGACGCTCGGCACGGCCTACGTTGTCTATGCGGTTCGGCGCACCTTGCCGCGCGCCGCGAAAGAGAGTGTGCGCGGCTCGTATCCGGGAGGCCGATACTACAGGCTCGCGGCCGATAGTTCCGGCGGAAACGTTATTGCATGGGCGACGCACCGGCTGATGGAGCGGCCGGACTACGACGCGTTCTTTGAGACTGCGCGCCGCGCGCCGGCCGCCCGAAACGGGTTGGTCTTCCAACCCGGCGCCGCCGGATCAGCCGGAGAATGGCGCCACATCCGTCCTCGGCACACCAAGGCTGATCTCGCCGCCTCGGTACTGGACGCGCTTGCCGCGCGTGTGCGCAGAATGGTGCACCGTGTGAACGGGCGTGGCGCCAAAATGCTGCTCGCCGGCGGCGGGGGCAGCGCACAACCGGCCTGGTTGGAGTGGCTGGCCGACGCCCTCGGTATGCCCGTGGTACGAACGGAAGCCGACGCGCTGCTCGGCGCGGCACGCATGGCGCGGGAGGCGGTTGGGGAGAATGATGAATGATGAGTGATGAATGATGAATGGGTGTGAGACGGGAGATCGCGGTGAAGAAGACAGTAAAACTCGGGTTCTGCCCGATCGGCAAGTTCGTGTTCAGTCACGAAGACGCGATGCGGGGCAAGGGGCAGCTTGAGCAGAAGCTCAAGGAATGGGATGTCACGTATGTCGGTATCGACGATGCCGTGCCGGACGGAATGGTGCGGGATCTCGAACATGTCGGGCCCGTCGTCGAACACCTCAAGCATGAAGACGTCGATGCGGTCTTCATGCCGCACTGCAATTTCGGGACCGAACATGCGGTCGGGCTGATCGGACGCGACCTGGACGTGCCCGTCCTGCTCTGGGGTCCGCGCGACGAAGCGCCGCTGCACGACGGCACGCGCCTGCGCGATACGCTCTGCGGCCTGTTCGCCTCCACGAAAGTGTTGAACAAGCTGCGGGTGCCGTTTTCCTACATCGAGAACTGTCGCGTTGAGGAGCCCGCGCTGCGGCAGGGCGTGGGCCGCTTCCTGGGTGCGGTCAATGCCGCGAACGCACTGCGCAGCGGGCTGCGCATCGGACATATCGGGCAACGTATCGATTTCTTCTGGACGACGATCGTGAACGAAAGCGAACTGCTCGACCGATTCAGGATCGAAGTGCTGCCGCTCGACATGGTCGCGTTCATCCGCGCCGTCAAGGCGCGCGTCAAGAACGGACGCAGCGAGTACGGCAAGCAGGTCAAGGCGCTGCGCGCCGAATGCGAGGTCGAGGGGCTCGACGAGGACGAGCCGCTCATGAATATCCTGGCCGTGCGCGACCAGACCCTCGCGCTTGTCGAGGAGCACGGGTTGGACGGCGTCGCGGTGCAGGATTTCATGTCGTTGGTCGACGAGCTGGGCGCGTACTGTTTCCACGCCGACGGAATGATTGCCGAGACCTGCCCCGTCGGCTACGAGTCCGATGTGCTGGGGACCGTGAGCAACATCCTGCTGGAGCGCGCGGCGCTCGGGAACGGGCCGGCGTTCCTGGCCGACCTCACAACGCGGCATCCCGACAACGACAACGCCGTGCTCGTCTGGCATTGCGGGGCGCCGCCGTCCATGCGCGACCCGACCGAACGCGTCCGGCTCGGACAACACTGGATCCTGCCCAGCCCGCTCTCGGGCATGCCGCACTTCAAGCTCAAGGACGGGCCGCTGACCGTCGCGCGGTTCGACGGCGAACGCGGCGAGTACAAGCTGGCCGTCGGCGAAGGCCACACAACCGACGGCCCCAAAACCCTGAACAACTATCTCTGGATGGAGACCGCGAACTGGCCCGACTGGGAACGCAAACTCATGGAAGGCCCGTTCATGCACCACGCGGGCATGGTCTACGGCCACTACGCCGACGCGCTGGGCGAGGCCTGCAAGTACGTGCCCGGGCTCGAGCCGGTCCGCCTCGGTTAGTGGGGCGAGAGATCAAGGCGAAAGATTAGGTAGAAAGACTAAGGCAAGAGATTACGGGGGGTCCGGAACCAGAAGCTCTCTTCACCCCTGATCTTTCTACCTAATCTTTACCCCTAATCTATACCTGAATAAGGCGTCGAGCCTCGCGGGAGAGAAGCAACGAAAGCGCAACTCACAGACCGCAACACCCATCGGGTCAGCTTCAGCCACGGCGCGCTGGAGGTGAACCTCGTTCCTGCCAACAGCCGGTTGCCCTCGAGTCAGCCGTGCAAATCTGCATGGAACGGCAGCCTCATATACGCGCATGATAATGTGGGAATCACGGCGCTGCAGCTTCAGGGTTGCCCACCGGTGCCCCGCATCTGTTGGGACAACCGAGAACATCATTTCTGGGACGGGTTCAGCGGCGGGTTCCTGCCGCGCAACACAATCGTCAATGACGTCAACGTCGTCAACAGCGTCGACGAACGCTCGGTCTGCATCTCGTTCTTCTACATCGCCAACTTCATTAAGGTCACGCAGTCGTGGCGTTTCGAGGAGCCCGAGGAAGAGGGCGTCCTCTCGTGGGATACGACGTACAGATTCGAGAACCGGAACAGCTTTGCCGTAAAGGACTACGCGGCTTTCTTCGCGTGCTATCACCAGGCCGGCACGAACTACTATTGGCACACCGACGAGACGTTGTCGAAATGCGCCGATTCCTTCAGTGCAGCCGCCAGTGAGAAACGACAGCTCCGCGCGCGCAGGCTCATGGCGTCCTACGCGGAGATCGTCAAGGGGTGGGGGATCAAGAACCCGACGCGGGCGCAAGTTCTGTATGCAAAGCCCGTGCTGGCCTCACGAGAAAGAGAGTGGTTCAACAACGGGCAACACGTGATCCTCGTCGAGCCCGAGAAATGTCTGTCCGTCGTCTCTGCAATGAACCAGGCAAGAGACTACATGCTCTGCCCCGAGCAAGACGAGCTGGGCCCGCAAGAGACCTTCACGGCGCGCGTGCGGCATATCGTTGGGAAGACCTCCGGCATCGACGATCTGAAGCGCAGATGGGACCTCTTCGTCAACAGCCTTGCCGAGAGCCGAGCGACTCGAGACGCGCCTTGATCCGCGGACAGACGTCCGTCGCGTTAAGGCAGTCGGATGCAACGCAACTCGTCAGATGCCCGCCGGCTCGCCGTCACAGACCGCTCGAGATCGACTGCAGGGATGTGTTCCTATGTTCGTTGTGTCCTCAACGCTACCGCCGTAACCGAGGCTGGCGGGAATGTCCAGTTCCCGGATGTCGGCAGCCGCTTCTCGACCGGTGCGAATCGATCGGGGCAGAACCGATCGATTTCAGACATGGCGTCCTGCGCGATTTCATAGACCTTGCCTGCCGCAATGCGCCGGCCTTCGATGGTCAGGGCCGCCGGCACGGCTTGCGTGCGACTGGTGTTCACGACGTTGACGAACATGCGTGAGCCGGTCCGGCTTGCCACCACGTCCAGCGCCTTCGGCGCACGGGCCACGTCGACGGCCTTGCGGCCCATGTGCCTCCTGTAGAGGCACATGACTCTCGCGACCGGCATCATGTAGGCCTGCCCGCGGGGTGTGGGGATCATGATCGCGTTGCACTGCCAGCGCGTGCCGCAGAAGTCGGCGAGCGTTGCGATCTTGAGCAGATCGCCGTTGCGCTGCAGCACGTTCAGACAGCGCGCATTGGCCACGCCGATCGCCCAGCTCGAGAGCAGCGCGCCGCGGTTTCGCGCGCGCATGCTGAAATGCCCCTCCGTCATCGCCAGCTTGCCGTCCCAGCCGGCGATCTGCTCGCGCATCGTCCGGATCTTACGCTCAAGGTGCCGATAGGCCTGCATGAGGTGCTTCCACGTACACGCCGGATTCTCGCGCCACCGATAGCCGTGCAGTGATTCGTGCGTCCCGGGCCCCTGATGAAACGCGATGTACTGGATATGCTTGCCGCAGAGCTCGAGCATGCGCGGCGCCCAGCCGGAATCGCCCCAACCAATGAGTTCGAGATCTGAATCGACTTTCCGCATCGCGACTGCGAACGCGACCGTGCGGCGTCCGGCAGTCTCGCAGTCGTACCCCTTCTTGTCGTACGAAGTCTCGTTTCCGATCTGCCAGAGTTTGAGGTCGAACGGATCAGGCGCGCCGTGTTGACGGCGCAACGCGTTGTTCGGATTGTTGCAGTAGTCGACCCACGCCGCCGCCTCGGCCGGACCGGCCGACCGCGTGCCGCCCTTCGGCGGATGTGCCCACCGCTGCCGGCCGTCGGACTCGAAGTTCACGCAGTAGAAGGGCTGCGCGCCCACGCGCCGGCAGAAATCCACAAACTCGTGCGTCCCGATCTGATTGGTCTCCATGCCGCCCCAGCAGAGATTGTGCATGGGTTTGCGCCGGTCGCGCGGGCCTACGCCCTCGCGCCAGCGATAGAAGGAGCTGACGCAGCCGCCCCACCGCAGCAGCGGCGGCGCGAGCTCTTGCGTCACGCGAATCACGTCCTCTCGCCAGTCGTCGCGCAGGTGATTCCACGCGGCCTCAACGGAGCCGTCAGTCGTGCCCAACGGTTCCATGAACTGCATGTACAAGTTCGGCGAAAGAGCGAACTTCTGTTTCGGGTCAATCAGGATGGTGTTGGGTTTCATCGTGACCCTAGAGTACGGCGCCCCGGCCCGCATTGCGTTCGATCGGGCGGCTTGATAGATTATCGAACATGGCAATCAACCGGATCACGCGCTTCGAGGGGCTGCGGATCGGGAACGTTCTCGAGCTTGGTCGGCACCGCTACGCCAAGGCACATCCAGTCAACGGCGTGCATCGGCATGCGGCCGGGATGGAGCTGTGCTACCTGGCCTCGGGACTGCAGACGTACTGGATAGAAGGTGCGGAATACGCGCTGCGCGGGGGCGACGGGCTTGTCATCTATCCGGGCGAACGGCACGGGTTGGGCGGCACACGCGAGAAATCCCTGTTCTACTATTGGATCTTCGATTTGGGTCGCAGGCGTGAACCGCTGTTCGATCTGCCGCCGCGCGAGTCGGTGCCTCTCAGGAGAAGTCTGCGCGGACTGACCGATCGGCTCTATCCGATGGGGCAGGCCCCGAAACGTGCGTTCGATGCGATTCTGACACTTTCCGCCGGAGCCGGCCGCTTTGGCGCGACCCGGATCCGAGGCTTACTGCTGGCTGTCTTGATCGGGTTGCTCGAATCCGCCCGCCCGGCCGCGAGCAGCCGCGATCCGAAGGCCGTTCATTTGGTCCGAGAGTATATCGCCGAGCATCTTGCGGACCGGATCTCAATCGCGGACCTCGCGCGACGTGTTGGACTGTCCGGCGCGCAGCTCCAGAAAGTCTTCAAGCGGCGCACCGGCATTCCGCTGGGGGAGTATGTTCTCAGGCAGAAGATTGTGGCCGCGCAGCGACTGTTGCGGGAGCCTGGCACGACCGTCACGGGAATCGCCTTCGATCTTGGGTTCTCTTCCAGCCAGTATTTTGCAACCGTCTTCAAACGATACACCGGAGTCCGCCCCTCGACGTACGCCCGAAGAGATTGTGGCCGCTTCCCGGATTAGCGTGTCGGATATCCGGTCTTTGTGTCGAACCCGTCCGACGCGCATGAGAGCTTGAACATCTCAGCCGGTTCCGCTCGCGTCGAGCCCGGCGGCGTGGCGTTTGGCTGCGGGGTCGCCAGCGGCGTGGTACATGCCGGTGGCTGGGTCTGCATGGAGCATGACCGGCTTGGCGATGGGGCCGGCTTGCGCCTGTACGTCGTGGCCGCGCCGTGCCAGCTCATCCCGCACGCCGGGATCGGTTCTGTCGCTGATAATGACTGAGCCCGGCGCCCCGAAAGTTCGCTCGCGCACGGGGTTGGGATCGAACGAGTCCTGGTGGTGCCTGGTCGCGAAGCGGGGCGCGGTGACCGCGGTTTCCGGGGCCATGCCGAACTCGATGAAGTCGAGCAGCAGGTTCAGGGTGGTCTGGTCCTGCAGGTCGCCGCCGGCGACACTAATTGCCAGCACGGGCCGGTCATCCCTGAGCACCAGGGTCGGAGTCAGCGTGCTGCGCGGGCGCTTGCCCGGTTCGATGCAGTTCGGGTGGCCCGGCGTGGTGTTCAGACTGCGCAACCGGTTGCCGTAGCTGACGCCTGCGCGCCCGCTGCCGCCGGTCAAGTGCACGTTGGCGCTGGGCGTCGCGGCGACGACATTGCCCCAGCGGTCCGCAACGACGCACGTGGTCGTGCCGCCCACGCCCGGCCGGAACAGGCCCGGCCCCCTGAGCGCGCGCATGCCGTGCGGGTCACCGGGCCGCGGCTCCTGGGACGCTTTGCGCATGTCGATCAGCGGCCGACGGATCTCGGTGTAGGCGTCGGACAGCAGCGCCTCGAGCGGTACATCGACAAAGGCGGGGTCGCCGTAATACGCATCGCGGTCGGCCATGGCAAGTTTCATGGCCTCAACGGCCACGTGCACGTAGTCCGCCGAGAGATGACCCATGCTCTTCAGATCGAAGCCTTCCAGCAGGCGCAACGTCTGGCACAGGTACGGTCCCTGCGTCCACGGCCCGCACTTGCACACGGTGTAGCCCCGGTAGTCTGCCGTGACCGGCTCTTCGATCAAGGTCCTGTGTGCGGCCAGGTCGGTGCGCCGTAGAAAGCCGCCCTTCTCGATGTAGAACGCCTCGAGCTCCTCGGCGATGTCGTTGCGCTCGGCGTTCCGCCCGTAGAAGCGGTCGCACGCCGCCTGCAGCCCTTCCTCACGCGTGCCGACGGCGAGCCGCTCCTCTTCCACCATCCGGCGCAGGGTCCGGGCCAGGTTCGGGTGCCATGGCTCCTGACCGGCATCGAGCAATGCGAGGGTCGGCCCGACAATCTCGGCGAAGGGCTTGCTGCCGTAGCGCTGCAGGAGCGTGATGCACGAATCGACCACCGAAGGGACCGGCGCCATCTTTATGTCGTCGCGAGGGATGCCGTTCTGCATGTACCAGTCGATGGCCGCCTGCGCGCGCGGGGCGCCGCCTTGACCCGAAAGCGCTTTCACCTCGCTGCGCTTGGCGTCGAAGATCAGGATCGGTACTTCCCCGCCGATCGAGCACTGGCCGTGGTCCGTGACGTTCAGCGCCAGGATCGTGGCGGCAGCCGTGTCCGCCGCGTTGCCGCCCGCGCGAAGGATCTCGAGCCCGGCCGCCACGGCGCCGGCGCCGCCGGCCGCGACGACGCCCGTCTTGCCGGCAGCTTTCCAGCCGATTCGCGCCGCGTCTGCGTGAGGCATCGTCCGATGTCCTTCCCGGAGCACTGTTGCGTCGGGCTCCGCAGGGGGAGGCTATCGGATCGCTGTCGCGCGGTCAACTCGTTCGCACGAGATAGCGTCCCGGAAATGTGGGAGCGCTCTCTCCGCCAAACGTCGTCTGGAACATAATCCGGAACAAGGCCGAAGGCCGCGTCTCGTTCTGAAATCTCTCAGATGCTCAAAACCGCGAGCGGCCAACGCGTCAATTCCCTCTTGACAACCGCCCCCCGCACACACTATCTTATTGTTATGACTCAGGGTGCAGACTCCTGGGTGATAACTCCGAACGGGGGTTGCGCGCCACGTTCGGCGAATGGAGATGCGGAGCATCTCGCCCCGTGGGATGGTTCGGCGTTGTGTCGAGTGATCCTGCGATAAATTGAGCGGCGGTGAGCCATGAATAAGCGACACAGGCGGCCCTTGCGGCAAGCACGGGACATCTCGCGACGCATTTCTGTATCCAGGTCCCGCAGTCCACGGGTGCTCATACGCCTACTGGTGTTTGCCCTCTGCGGTCTGACGCAATGTTCGGCGGACGTGTTGTGGGACGAGCTGGTCCCCGAGCACGGCAAGTACAGCCGCACGTACATGACGATGGATTGGTCGGACTATGGTCGCAACGGCAAGACGATTGCTGACAAGGACCCGTCCGACTATGCCTGGCAGGACGTGGTGGGCGAGCAGGTCAAGCGAACCATCATCGGCAAGTCCCGGGTCGTGATCAGCAATCTCGCGTACCGGGTCGACTGGGACGCGGCCGAGACCGGCAAGTTCACGACGACCTTGTTCGACATTCGGAACTGCGATCGGGTCGAGATCCGTGACATCGCTATTGAGCAGCTGGACGAGTTCATTGGGGCCGACACGATTCGTCTGACCGAATGCCGCGAGGTCTACGTGGGCAACGTCTACATCTGCGGGTCGGGCACGAAACAGCACATTCGTGTCGAGGGCTCGGAATACGTGCTGATCGAGGATGTGGAGATCGAGGGCCGCGACTACGGGACGGGCGCGAAGGCCTGTGCCAGCGGGATTGTGATCCTCAACGGGGCCGGCACGGATCTACCGTGGAAATACGATTTGAAGTTCTCCGTCGTACAAAACTGCTACATCCACGACTACACCGCCGACGTGCCGGGCTCCGACGTGGATGCGATCGCCTATCGCTCGGCGGCGAACGGGATCCTGTTCAACTGCACCATCGAGAACTGGACCGGCGCAGGCATCGAGCAGGCGATCGATCCCAGCCACCGTCGCTCGGATGCCGGTTACGGCACGGGCAACGTGTTCCGGATCGAGCGCAACATCATCGACAACGCGTACAACACGAAGACGCCGGGCTATGCGGGCTCGAGCCACGAGATTATCTGGTGCAACAACGTATGGTGGAACACATGGCACGCGCACTCGCACAGCCGGTACCGGGTCCGGCGCGTGCACGAGACGTTCGCGTGGGACAGCGGCCGGTACAACCTCTGCATGAAGCTCTGGAGCATTGGCGGCGAGCTCCTTGTGGAGAACTGCCTGTTCTACGTGGATCCCGCGCTGAGGAAGTCGTACGTCTACTGCACGAGCTGGGACACGGACCGCTCGGTGTGGCTGCATCCCGACTACAACGTGTACTACATGAACACGCCGAGCTGGATGTATTGCGATTTTGAGGACCCGCAATACAACGCTGCGACGCTTGCGGACTGGCAGGCGCGCGGCAAGGACGAGAACAGTGTACTGACGAACACGGGCGAGCTGTTTCGGGATGCGGCGGCGCGCGACGTGCGGTTGCACTCGGCATCGGTCGCGCGTGGCAAGGGCACGTCCGCCTACGTGACCGCCTCGCAGCCGGGGCTGCGGGTCGACCGCGATTTTCTGGGGCGGGCCCGCTCGCCCGTCGCGCCGTGCGCCGGCGCGTTCGAGGAGCCCGGCTGTATTGCTCGGGTCCAGACGGGCGCGGACGACGCCGAGGAACGCGTCGACACGCACGCGGTAGCTCTGCACAGCTCCGATCTCGAGCTGGTACACGACACGTACTACCCGGCCGACCAGCTTGTCGGGCTGCGTTTCCAGGCGGTGGCCATCCCGGGCGATGCCACGATCGATTGGGCGGCTCTTCAGATGACGACGGACGAGGCGGATTCGCGTGAGACAACCTTGCACATTGCCGGACAGGCAGCGGACGACGCGCCCGCGTTCAGCGCGCAAGCCGGCAATCTCAGTGCGCGCGCCCGGACCGGCGCATCCGTGAGCTGGTCGCCGCCGGGCTGGAGCACGGTCGGCGAGGTCCGGACGAGTCCGGACCTCGCGCGGGTCATCCAGGAGATTATCGAGCGGCCCGGCTGGCAGAGCGGGAACGCGCTGGCGCTGCTGATCAGCGGCGCCGGCCGGCGCGTGGCCGTATCCTGCGACAAGGACCCCGCCGCAGCGCCGGCGCTGCTGGTCAGCTTCTCGGTGCCGTCCCTGGTCGCACCCGCCAATCTCGCCGCGGTCCCGCTCTCGCCGCACGAGGTGCGCCTGGCCTGGGAGGACCGGAGCGACAACGAAGAGAGTTTCGAGATCGATCGGCGCCAGAGCGGAACATCTTTCTGGGTCTGCATTGCTGCGTTGCCGCCGGATACAACAAGACACTCGGATACCGGGCTGCCCGCAGACACCACGTTCTACTACAAGGTCAGAGGGTATCGGGCCGACCGCGGCCACTCCCCGTACTCGAACGTGGCCGACGCGACGACCCCGCAGGTCCCGGCGCCGGCCGCGCCGGCCGGGCTCGACGCGCGCAGCGTGAGCTCGGCCGAGATCCGCCTGTGCTGGCAGGACCGCAGCGACAACGAGGAGGGCTTCAAGGTCGATCGGCGCCGCAGCGGCGAATCCGCCTGGGCCCGGATCGCTACGCTCGGGCCCGACACCACGGCCCACAGCGATACCGGGCTGCCGCTGGCAACCAAGTTCTACTACAAGCTCAAGGCCTACAACGCGGGCGGCAACTCCGCCTACTCCGATCCGGCCGATGCCACCACACTCGACGGTGTGGGCGCCGGCTCGGCGTGGCGCTACCGTAAAGGCACGGCCGAGGCGTCCGCGCCGCCCGATGCCTGGCGCAAACCCGGCTTCGACGACACGGGCTGGGCCGAAGGCCCGGGCCCGTTCGGGTACAGTAGCGAGCCCGCCGAAGGCCCGTTCGGCACCACGTTCGACGACATGCGGTACAACTACACCTGCGTGTTCCTGCGACGCACGTTCGAACTCGATAATCCGGACACGGTTGCCGAGCTGCGGCTGAGCGGAGTCTGCGACGACGGGTTCATCCTGTGGCTGAACGGCCGCGAGCTGCACCGCCACAACATGCAGGCGGCCCCGCGCGTGTTCGTGCCCTACAGCGACCGGACCGCGCCGGCCGGCGCGGTCGACCCGCCCGCGCCGTGGCAGCTCACGCTCACGGCACCGAACATGCCCGAGCTGCGAGCCGGCCAGAACGTTTTGGCGCTACAAGTGTTCAACTATCTGCTGACCAGCAGCGATCTCAAGATCGACTGCGAACTGGCCGCGGCCCGTTCCACACTGAGCGCGGCCGACGACGCGGACGACGACGGACTCCCCGACGCGTGGGAAGATGCCCATCTCTCCGATCTGTCCGATCCGTCGGATCAGTCCGATCTGTCCGATCCCGACAACGACGGGCTGACCAACCTCGAGGAGTACATCGCGGGCACGGATCCGAGGAGTGAAATTGGAAACTTGAAATTCGAAATTCGAGGGAGCGGAGCGGGCGTGGAAGTCGTCTTCCCCACGATCGTTGCGAGCGGGCCGGGCTACGCGGGGCTGACCAGGCACTACCAGCTCCAGCGCTGTGCGAGCCCCGTTTCGGGCGATTGGACGCCTGTGCCCGGCCATGAAGACATCGCCGCCACCGGCGCGCTTGTCGGCTATACCGAAACCGTGCCCGGCGCCGGTATGTGCTACCGTGCCCGCGTGTGGCTTGCCGAGTGAGAGGTAGGTACAGTATTCGGCGGTGTTATTCGGTCAGTGATTCCAGAAATTCTCGTGCTCCTCCTCGGCGACCTGCCAATGTGGGCGGTCGTGCTGCCGCAAGTACCGCAGTGTTTGTGCGAGCCGGTTGGTGAACTCGTCATGGGGGATCCATTCGGCTATTTCACTCCACCGATCGCCTTCGCCATCCGCCGTCGGAGGATTGAGCACGACCCATCTCTTCTCGGCCCGAAACCACTTGCTGTCGCCGTGCCACTTCCGTCTCGACGCTTGTCGGACGTACATCAGAATCAGGTCGGCCGGATCGTCACTCCGCAGCCCGGGAACATACTTGTAGTCTCGAAACTCATCCATACCTCCTTTCACGTATGGCGCGATCAACTCGAGGGATGCGGAACTCGTTCCGCCCACGTTGGGGTACCAGTTTCTGTTGGTCGTCGCCATCTTCCACTGCTCGAACGCACCGTCGAGCCCTCGGTGGCACGTGAAATGCGGGCCGGGAGGGCCGAGCATGATCATCAGAACGAACGCAGCAAAGACCAGTATTGGCGCGAGACATCCAGCGCATATCACCAGCCTCGTCGTCTTCATACGCGTCACCCCGCCCAGCTCCGCACGCGCCTGAGCGCGTGCTTGAGCCGGCCCTCGTCGTCCGGGCCGACCTGCAGCCCGCCGAACCGTTCCCGGTAGAAGAGTTGTGTGAGCAGGCGCGCCTCCTCGAGCACGGGCACCGCGTCCTGCTGCAATGCGGCGACCAGGTCGTTGGGCGTCGTGCCCGCTGCGCGCTTGTAACCTTTCCGAGCCAGCGCTTTGAGGTACTTCCCGAAACAGCTGCGTGCCCGCGTTGTGATCGGCCGGCCTGCTCGACGGCGGCGGGACAGGGCCGGCAGCCGGATCCGGAACCGGCGCACATACCGCAAGGCCAGTACCGCGAGCAGAACGCCGGGCACGATCCAGACCCAGTGCCTTGCCGGCGGCATACGTCCGAGCATCGTTGTGAATGCCCTGGCCGAGGCCGCGCGCACGCGAGAGAAGAACTCGGCCTGCACCACGCCGTCGTACTGCAGCACGTAGGTCTGCCATTTCAGGCGCAGCGTCTCCAAACGCGAGAGCCGGCGCCGCGTGCTGTCGCGTGCCGCCTGGCCCGGCGTCGGGTCGTAGGCTTTCCAGCCTTTGCCCGGGAACAGGACCTCGGTCCACAAATGCGCATCGCTCAAGCGCACGACGTAGCGGTCGTCGACGAGCGTGCCGGGCACGAAGCCCTGCACGACCCGCGTGCTGACCCCGGCGCATCGCAGCAGAATCGCCATGGCCGTCGCGAAATACTCGCAGTGACCCTTCTTGGATTCGAACAGGAAATACTCGAGCGGCGTCAGCTCCCCGCTCTCGAGGTCCGCCAATGAATACGTGAAATTCTGCTTCAGGTATCGTTCCACGGCACGCGCCTTGTCCGCCACGCTCGCTGCGCCCGACGTGATGCGCAGGGCTTCCGCGCGCACGCGGTCCGGCAGGTTCGAAGGCAGCCGCACAAACAGCTGGTCCAACGCGATCCGCCCGCTACCGGTCGGCGCGCGCCACGGGACCCGCGGGTTGAACGTGGACGGATACAGGAACTCCGCGTCATGGCTGGTGACCTCGTAGGTGCCGCGCAACTGGCGCGCCCACTGGTGACGGACCAGGAGCGTCGCATAGAAATCGTTGATCCAGATCGGCCAGCGCCGGTCCGTTTCTCGCGCGGCCACGATCTCGCCCGCGCAGGGCAATTGCATGCCGGTCATGCTCATGTTGAAAATCGTGAACCGCCGCACGGTCCGCGCGGCGTCGGCCGCGACCGGCGAGGGCACGTTCGGCTTGCGCCAGTACGTGGCCGCCGTCTGGCGCCACACTCCGCCTTCGTAATGGTCGAACACCTTGCTGCGCCAGAGCTTCGGCTTGTCCGTCTCGACCGTCATCACGATATCGCCGTGCTCGACGACCTCGTCGAACGTGCCGAGCGGGACGTCCTCCGACATCCCGCTCACCGCGGTCCGGCCCTGCAGCGCGGTCCCGAACGCCGCGCCGGTCAGCGGCCGGGGCAAAAGCAGAAAGAGCAGCACGGTCGTCGCAGTCAACCACAGCGTGATGCCCGTCATGCACCGTATACGCTGCGCCGTGAACCGCACGGGTACCGCCTGCGCGACGGGTGCGGCTTTTCGGAACCCACCGTGACGGACCAGGAACCCGAACAGGGCGTACGGCGCGATCAGCAGGTTCGCCAGGATCAGCAGCAGGAACGGCAGCTCGTCGTAGCTCGCGCCCACATAGACGAACAAAACGGCCGTGATCAGGAAGCAGAACACATAGTCGCGCTTGGTCATCCTGCGCCAGGCCCGGAACACGAGCATCAGCGTCAGCCACGGGCGCAGACAGAACAGGAGATGCTCGCCCGACATCGTCGAGAGAATGACCGAGACCGGGATCGCGAGCACGGCGAGCGCGGTCTCGGCGCGTTGCGGCAGCGGCCTGCCGCGCCGATACGCCATGTAGAGCCCGATCCCGAACGCAACGCAGAGCAACACGGTCAGCCGCGGCGCGTCGCTCGCCAGACCCGCGCCGAGCACCGCCAGCAAAAACAACAGATGTGGCGCCACCAAGAACATGCCCTGCTTCCCTCTTCCGACTTTCTCTACAGCCGCACCCTCCGCACGGGCTGCAGCGTCTTCGATAACACGCCCTGGATATCCGCGTCCGGCCGCATCAGGATCGTGCGGATCCCCGCCTCCTCGAACAGTTCGAGCATGCCGGGCAACCACTCCCGATCCCGAGCGTTCAGCTCGTGCCCGTGCTCGTCCACAACGATCAGCGCGAGCTCGACGCCCTGCGCGCGGATCCGGAGCAGTTCCGTCATGGCCGCGCGGTTCGTGGACAAGAGCACCACGATCCAGTTCGAATGCTTGTCCGCGCTGCTGCGCCCGATCGAGATCAGGTCGGCGGGCGGAAGCGCCGAGGGCTCGAGCCGCGCGAGCCCGTCCAGGATCGGGGTCAGCGCGCCCGTCGCCTTGTCGATGCGCAGGTAGTTCGTGGCCTGGTCGAAATACATCAGGCTCGTCGGGTGCCCGTTCACGAGCAGATGGTTCGCGAGTGTCGCCGCGACGCGGACCGCGGCCTCCAGGTTCGTGTCGGCGCCCGCCCCGGAAATGGCGCGCCGCTGATTGTCGAGCAGGATCGTTACGGCACTGTGCATGTCCTCCTCGAACTCGCGGACCATGACCGTGCGGGTCCGCAACGTCGACGGCCAATGGATACGGCGGATCCGGTCGCCCGGCCGGTATTCGCGCAGCCCGAAAAAGCACGGGCCTTCGCCCGGCCGCGAGCCGGGCGCCGCGGTCAGGCCCGAATAACTCTTGCGGAACGGGAACGCGCCGCCGGTCAGTTCGTAGTAGAGCGGATACACGACCAGTTCGGATTTCGCCGGCACGCGCCGGCGCGCATTCAGCAGCCCGAACGGAGAACAGGATTCGACTCGGCACGTGTCGAATCGGTAGACCCCGCGCCGGCCGGCGTTGCACGTGTACGTCACCGTCTCCCGCGCACGGCCCGGTAGGACCGGGACCTGGACCGGCTCGGGCTGCGGCCCGCCCGGCCCGGTGTCCGTGAGCCGCAGCAGGATCCGGGCGGCGCGCGAGCGGTTCGTCACATGCAGCCGCACCCGCAGCGCCACGCCCTCCTTCGTGTGCGTCGGATGTTCGCGCCGGACCGTCACCCCGCGCACAGCCAGCGCCGCGTACGGCAGGTTCAACACGAGTAGCGCCGTCAGAGACGAAAGCACAATGAACACCGCCGCATTGCCCGGGGTCGCAATGCCCAGCACCGCCAGAAGCAGGACCACCAGAATCACGCCGCCTCGGGTCAGGCTCATCGCTCTTTAGCCCCTCTTTGAACAGAGATGTATGGGAGCGGAATCAGCCGCGACTGACCACCCTTTTTTCTCGTCCCCCTCGCGGGCTCGGGGGCCCGAAATGCGTGCTGCCGTTGCCGCAAAGTCCTCCGCCCGGGCTTCCGTCATGCAGACACCTCAATACGGGACCGGCACCTGAAGAAGAATGTCGTCCAGCACCGATGCCGAGGGCTGGCCCTTGTACTGGACCGGCGCCTTCACGATCACGCGATGTGCCAGGACCGGACGCGCGACCGTCTTGACGTCGTCCGGGATCAGATACGAACGCTTGCCCATCAGCGCCGTCGCCTGCGCGGCACGGAACAGGCGCAGCGTCGTGCGCGGACTCGCGCCGAGCGCGAGCTGATCGCTCGTGCGCGTGCTCGCGACAATGTCGACAATATAGCCGTAAAGCGAGTCTTCGACCTTCACGCGCCGGACCATTTCCTGCATCGCGCAAATCTCCGCTACCGTCAGGACCGGGCTCAGCTCCTCGATCGGTAGCGTCTCCTTGCGCTCGCGCAGCATCCGCACCTCGTCCGCCTTCCCGAGATAGCCGAAGCCCGCCTTCATCATGAACCGGTCCAACTGCGAGATCGGCAGCGGATACGTGCCCTCGAACTCGATTGGGTTCTGGGTCCCGATCACGAAAAACGGACGCTCCAGCGGATAGGTCGTGCCGTCCACCGTGACCTGGCGCTCCTCCATCGCCTCCAACAGACTGCTCTGCGTGCGCGGCGTCGCGCGGTTGATCTCGTCCGCCAGGATGATGTGTCCAAAGACGGGGCCGGGACTGAACGCGAAACTCTCGTCCTTCTGATTGTAGATCGTCGAGCCCGTGATGTCCGACGGCAGCAGGTCCGGCGTGAACTGGATCCGCTTCGCCTTCGCTTCAATCGACTTCGCGATCGCTTTGGCCAGCATCGACTTGCCCACGCCAGGCACGTCCTCGATCAGCAGATGGCCTTCCGCCAAAAAACACGTGATCGCCAGATCGACCACTTCGCGCTTGCCCACCATCACCTTCTCGATGTTCGCACGGAACCGGTCGATGTTCTCGTAGACTGTCTCGAAATCCATTGGGCGGCCGCCCGCCCGGGGGCGGGGGTGGGGGGGGGGGGGGGG